>Ga0209190_1000207_pt1 | contig 42534 bp, 50 predicted proteins | sample M_140205_XF_Meta_FD_187315 | JGI IMG/M metagenome (GOLD analysis project Ga0209190, IMG submission 187315) | Freshwater microbial communities from Lake Montjoie, Canada to study carbon cycling - M_140205_XF_MetaG (SPAdes) (version 2) | ecosystem: Environmental > Aquatic > Freshwater > Lake...
GAGAAAGAAGATACAGTAATAAAAACTAAAAAAGTTAGGGGCTCTAAGAAAATAAAGGTGGCGTCTGGAACAAGAAGAAGAAGAAGGCGTTAAAGATTTGTTATAAAAAAATTGATTTATAAAATTTATATTTTAATAATTATTATTAGTTATTAAAATAATAAATATGTCTCTTACTCTTAGCGCCGCCAAAGATCTATTTGAGACCATCACTCGCGAATTGAGGAAGCATATTGGTCCCGACTTCATACTTTCAACAAAAACGACAAAGGGGAATACTCAGATCAGTGAGCGTGCTATTATTCAAAAGATAAGTGCTATTCTTCGTGATATGGGTTTAAGCTATGCTGAAGCAGGGAGCCAGCAATCCAAGGACTTTCGTGATGTTGGAAATAGTGGTTTGAACATTGAGGTCAAGAAAACGGATAGTGAGTCTATTTATTTCAATGATACGTGCCCATGTAAAGACATATATTATGTTGTATTGTTTACGGGAAAAGAGTATAAAAGGACGCCTGAAAAGAACATTCCGCCGCAATTGCTCTTTATTAATGGCGAGGAGTTTATTAAGGACGCTCCATGGCTTGAAGAATATATTAGCGAAATTAATGCCTTGAAAGATAAATATGCCAGAGGTCCCAATAAAAAAGGTTTGTCTGGAATTATGGAGGTATATCCGCGGCCAACATTTAAAGCAAATATTAGTAGCTTCTTAAACTTAAACGGTGCTGATTAGTTGTTTTACAATATGAGTAATGAGTGGGGGTGGGACTGCGTTGCCGATTTGTTTGACTTGTTCTTTTTTATTTCCATATATTTGGAAATTACTTGGAAAGCCTTGTATTTGTTTTAGTTCATCTGGTAGTAAGCATCTGATAAAGTAGCCGTGTTTATTTTTCAGGGGAACAAATAGTCGGGGTTGGTGGTCATAAGAGCATATAATTGTTTTAGAAGGTTTAAAAATATTGATAATTTCCGCGTGAATAGGCGAATCGCGCTTTTCGAATGAAAGCAAGCTTTTAAATACTTTTCCTTTATATTCTGCGTTGTGTGTTTTTGTCTTTAAGTGTAAATAGGGGTGAATTGTTTTGGGGACTTCGTCTTCCTCGTTGTTCAGATCTGTAAGGATACATTGCTCAGGTATTAATGTCATATCGAAGTCTTCAGGCAGGACTCTTATTGCTCCAAGCATACTAAATTTTACGATGTTTGAAAGGTTGGGTAGATTTGTTTTGCCGTCGTTTAATGGTTTTGGAAAAGTGTAAATTTTGTTTAGGTCGTTGCGGATGCCTACATATACGAGTCGTTTTCTTAATTGCGGAACTCCGTAGCAAACTGTGTTAATTACTTTATAACTAATAGTATAGCCCAATGCTTCGAATTCTTTAATAATTACTTCCATAAATAATTGTCCGTCTGTGGTTTTGCGCGTTAAAAGCCCGTCTACATTTTCGCCTATAATATATTTTGGAGAAATAACTTTGACTGCTCGTGCGAACTCTCTAAAAAGTGTGTTTCGTGGGTCATCTGGTAATTTCTTTCCACCGTTACTGAAACCTTGGCAAGGGTGTCCTGCGAATATTAAATCAATAGTGTCTTTGTATTTTTCGAAAACTGCGTCTTTTATTAGTAGTATATTTGTTTGGTCTTTCTTATTTTTAATGCTTACGTCTTCAATTAGTGTTGACTCTGGAAAATTTAGGAGGTGACTTTGTATTGCTGCGCTAGAAAATTCGCTAAATGCTTGTAGTGTTAGGCCCGCATTAATAATGCCGAGTGTGTCGCCTCCCATTCCTGAAAATAAACTTATTGCTTTTAACGAGGACATACTATTAATATTTGAATTTTTATGTTTAAATATTAATATTATCAATTTTTTATTTTATGGTTATGGGGGGACTGGGGCATATTTATAGTTAATTGAGTTTATTTTTTATTTTTTATGAATTATTTATTTTAAATTTGAGAGATTGTAGTAGATTATTGCTGGTTATATAAATATTTAGTTCTTGTATAACTGCTTCCATTATTAGTGTTATTATATAATTCTTAATAATTTATAACAATTTTTATAAATTATTTATTTTAATTTGAGAGATATGTGGTGGGAATTATTTGGGCGTAGATTTGTGATTTTATTGAAAAATTGATATTATTTTGTTTTATTGTTTTATTGTTTTATTATTTTATAGTAAAATAATATTTATGGTAAAAAAATTCACAACGGAACTATTTAAAGAGAGAGCAAGACAAATACATGGAGATAAATTTGATTATTCTATTACTGTTTATGAAGGTGCACTTTTAAAAGTAAAATTTATATGTAATACTTGTGGAGAGATTATTATTATGATTGCTTCTAATCATATAAATATAAGGAGTAGTAAAGGAAAAGCTTGCGGGTGCTATAATTGCTTTAAAAAAATGCATCCAATTTTACAATCTTCTACTAATGATGAATTTATTACAAAATCTAAAGCTACACATGGAGATATATATGATTATTCAAATACAAAATATATACATTCACAACAAAAAGTAGAAATTATATGCTCGAAACATGGTATTTTTATTCAAAGACCATCAGACCATTTAGATGGTGCTGGATGTAAAAAATGTGCTACTATTAAAATGATTGAAAAACAAAGAAAAACAAATGATGATTTTATAAGACAAGCAAATGTATTTCATAATAATAAATTTGATTATACTTGTACAAATTATATAGGAGCACATAAAGAAGTAGAAATTATTTGCCCAAAACATGGCAAGTTTTCTCAATTAGCACATCATCATTTGGATTGTAAATTTGGATGTCCAGGCTGTAGTCATGCTGGTCTTTCTAAAGTTTCATTAGACTGGTTAAAAATCATGTCATTTGTATATAATTGTAATATAATTACAGGTTTAAACAATAATGAATTTAAAATACAGGATATTGGTAAAGTAGATGGTTTTAATTATGAAAATAATTTGGTTTTTGAGTTTCATGGTGATTTTTGGCACGGTAATCCAAAAATTTACAATATGAATGAAGTAAATAATGTTTCAAAAAAAACATTTGGTGAATTATATAATAAGACAGTTATGAGAGATTTAAAAATTATTGAAAAAGGATATAATTTAATATCTATTTGGGAACACGATTGGAATTTAAAAATAAAACTAAATAAAGAAATTATTAGTTATTAATTATAAATTAATGTTACAAATAAGACTATAGAGTTAGTTCCATTATTTTATGATAGTTAATAAATAAGTTAGTAAACTTTATAAATTATTTATGATTTTTTATTTTAATTTGAGAGATTGGTGGTGGGGGGACTGGGGCATAGAAAAGGGAAGAGCTATGGGGTGACTGAGGCATAGAAAATGTGTAGTCGCTCACCCTCTCCTCCCCATTTTCCCCCATATAACCCCCCAAATATTTTAAAAATAATATTAAAATAGTTGCCCCTTAATATGCACCCTTTATAGCAAGCCAGAATTCGGTGACAAAACCTTAATTCGGTCGCAAAAACAACGCTCCCCTTTATATTGTTTTGTTATATATATTGCCCCTTTATATTGTTTTGTAATATATATTAAAGCCCTTTATATGCTTTTGTAATATATATTGAAGCCCTTTATATTGTTTTGTAATATATATTGCCCCTTTATATTGTTTTGTAATATATATTGAAGCCCTTTATATTGTTTTGTAATATATATTGAAGCACCAGACAATCTGCCTCATATGTGCACGATTATTATAAAGTGTTGCTTTGTTAATGCGATCTCTTGTGTATAATTTGTGCATAATATGTGTATATTATAGCAAGTCGGAATTCGGTGACATAACCTTATAGCGGTAGCAAAAAAAATGTAATAATTCTCTCTTTTTTACAAAATATTATTTATAATTTGAGAGATTTACGTAGGAGAATTTTATAACATTGTATACCCTGCTAACATAAAGTATTATTTGTTATCTAACTAATACTTTGTAACAATCTACTATGCTTCGCTTTCTAATTTACAAAATATTATTTATAAGTTGAGAGATTTTATAACATTGTATACCCTGCTAACATAAAGTATTACTAGCTTTCTAACTAATACTTTGTAATAATTCTACTATGCTTCGCTGTCAAAATATAAAATAAATATTTATAAATTGAGAGATTTACATAGGAGATTTTATAACATTATATACCCTGCTAACATAAAATTATTACTAACTTTCTTACTAATACTTTGTAAGAACACCAACACATAGGCTAATAGTCTTTATATACTTTTTAAATAGTGTATATTATAGCAAGCCAGAATTCGGTGACATAACCACAAGCTAGTAGCAAAAAATGTTGTTGTTAGTCTTATTTAAAATTGATAGTTATTAGTTTATTTATTATTAATAGCCTGCGACCACTATGTCTACTATTATTAACTCTTGCACTGATTACACCAAGTTTGCGGGCAAGTCGTGGCAAGAGAAGATGGACTTGTGTAATGAGTGTTACTGTTGTGAGCGTCATAATGTGTACAAGCCTCGTTACTTGTTGCCCACTGTTCACGAGTTTGATGCCATTGATGTGTTGGATACTACTACGGAAGTGTGGCGACTGGGGCTGTGTAAGTGTAAGTGTCGGTATTTGGCGCGGCGTATGTGTGAGGAGGACACATGTGCGATTATATTGGCTTCGCCTGACCCAAGTGAGTTGCCGCCGCCTCCACAAAGGTGGTTGACCAAGGATTCAAGCATGGTTCTGCTCGATGCTGCGACTACTGAGGCTCTTGATCACTATTGGGCTGGTCAGGTCAAAGCGTGTCAATATGCTATCTTTCATAGTTGTTAGGTTGATTGTTGGTGGAGGGTTTTGTTATAAAATTGAATTTATCTTATTTTTTTTACAAATTAATTTATAAGTTTTGAGAGATTTTTATGAATATTAGTAGTGAAGAGGTGCTTAGTTCTATTATTAGTCATCATCAAATAAAGGGAGGGGATTTATTTTATATTGGTAGCGGTATTGGTCTCTCGGGTGGTCTTCTTTGTGCCGCTATTATTGTGCATTATAAATATATTAAGCGTAAGCGAGATAAAGGTATTAATTATGTATGTAATGATAAAGATGATACTACTGATATAAAGGCTATTATTGACTATTTTGATACTAAGCAGTCTATTCAAGTTATATAATGCCGCTGCCGGTCTTTAAGTCCTTTTTTTATATGTTTTGTTGCGCTGCGGTCTTTAAGTCCTTTTTTTATATTGTTTTGTTGGCTGCTGGTCTTTAAGTCCTTTTTTTATATTGTTTTCTTGCCCGCTGGTCTTTAAGTCCTTTTTTTATATGTTTTGTTGCGCTGTGGTCTTTAAGTCCTTTTTTTATATTGTTTTCTTGCCCGCTGGTCTTTAAGTCCTTTTTTTATATTGTTTTCGGGCTCTGGTCTTTAAGTCCTTTTTTTATATTGTTTTCGGCGTAATTCTTGTTATATTTAAATAAAATTGATTTCTTTTTTTCTATTCTTTTTTATTATTATTGATTACTAATACTATGTCCAAAGCTATTATTGAGGCTCTTACTATGCGTGTTGAGGCGCTCGAGAAGTCGGATAAGTCCACTTCTATGCGTATTGATGCCGTTGAGAAAACTCTTGCTTCACAGTTTACTGTTTCTGATAAGGCTGTTGCTAAGAAGGATGATGATAAGAAGGAAAAGGCTGCTCCTAAGAAGGATGATGATAAGAAGGAGAAGGCTGCTGCTAAGAAGGAGAAGAAGGCTAAGGCTGATACTAATGAAGCTAAGCCTCGCCGCGTTACCGGTTATATCTTATTTTGTAATTCTAATAGGAATGATGTTAAGACTAAGTTATCTCTTTCTGATGATAAACCTAAGAATACTGAGGTTTTAACTGAACTTGCTCGTTTGTGGAGGGCTATTGATGTTGATGAAAAAGAAGAGTGGAATGCTAGGGCTAAGGCTAAACCTACTATTCCTACACATCTTCTCGGACAAAATACTCTCCCTCCATGCGACAACGACGACGAAGACAACGACCACGACGACGAAGACGACGACGACGACGACTAAACTACACTACACTTACGGCAGGGGAAGGGCATTTTTAAGTATGCTATCGGCGATTGTGATGTGTTAACATTATGTACCTTTTTTTTCTCTCAAACTAGCTCTCTAGTTCTTATTATCTTAAAATATGATTTGTAATATTCAATTAATATAAATTAAATATTATTTACTTATATTAAATAATATTTACTTATATTAAATAATATATAATATGGAATGTGTTATTTGTCTAGATGATATTTGTTGTAATGATTATAGTAAATTTAATTGCTGTAATAATAGCTCGCATAACTCGTGTTTAAATTCGTGGGTTGTCAAGAATATTAATAATATAAATATATCAAAATGCTTTATTTGTGGTCAAGACAATAGTGCAATAAAAAATATTATATCACTATATTCTAATAATAGAGATGATATAATAAGTAACTCTATAAGCAACAATAATACAAATTATATTATTATTGATTTAAGTGCAAATAATAGACAAATACAACCTCATATAGAAATCAAATCCTTTTTTATTTTAAAACTTATTTATGCTACATTAGTTATTTCTATATTACTACTAGGTTTTATATATATTTCTTTATAATACACATTTATGTTCGCATATTTATGTTCGCATTTGCTGCTTATATGGTGGTCTAGGACCTTTGGAGCTATTATGCGATTTAACTGTAATAAACTCCGAATTCTTAGACATATCACGATTTTTATGACGAGTTTCACACATTAAATCGTTTTGACAAACTCCTTTAATATTAATTGCTTGATATTCGTGTGCTCCTGACTCCATTTTCTGAATATTAAATTCAATATATTCACCTTGAACAAGATATTTATATAATTCTTCCTTTACATTTAAAGAAGAATGATGCGCAAAAATATCTTTACCTTTATGTTCATCTCCACCATTCAAAAATGTAATAAATCCATATCCTGATTTGTTGTTAAACCATTTTACTTTTCCTACATATTGGTTGGTGGCAGTATCGGCCTGTGACATTTTATATATATACTAGTATATATAACCTTTATATTAGTTTTTTATATAAATTATATATAAACTATTTATAAATTATATATAAACTATTTATAAACTATTTTATAAATTATATATAAACTATTTATAAATTATTTTATAACTATTTATAAATATATAGTAATATGGTATGCTCCATCTGTAAAAAATATACACAGCCATTATTTTGCTTATCTAAAAGAGTATTTTGTATAAATCATTCAAAATTATTATTTAATTGTTATATTAACACTATACAAAAAATTTATAGGGGTTATAAGACTCGAAAATATTTGAAAAACATTTTTAATAGATTGCCGAGAGATTTGCAAATTTATATATTACAAATTAATGGAAATAATAATAAAACTAAAAAAATTAATTATATAAATAACAAGTTACAGACTATTGCGTATAAAATCAATTCGTTTCCTAATATTAGATCACATATTATAACAATTAAAGAACTGGAAAATATATTATCATTTATAATAAAGCATAATAATATTATAGAATATAGATTGAAAAACTATTATCATTATTATTTTAAAAATATTTGTTACATTTTTTTATTGATAAAAAATTCAGATACTATACCAACACATATAACATATATACCCTCTTATATTTCTATTTCTATTTTCAATTCAATAAACTTTCAGCCTAATATAGCAAATGATGACGTATATACACAAATTAATAAATTATTAGAATCCATTTATGTTTTTTTAATTAGCTAATGCAAAACTTTCAGCTATTAATATTATAATATAATCATACTTTGGCACCTGATTATATTTTAGTCTCCTTATATATTTATATAGTTTGTCTAGTGAACTATAATTAATACTTTTATTATTAAGTATACTATTATTTTTATCTTGTAAAAATAATAGTAATACTTCAATATTTTTCTTAATGCTAGCATTAAGCTCATCGTAAGCGCTATATGTCGATTTGTCTAACAATAAATAAAATAAAATATATAATAGTGATTCTATATCATCTCGTCTTGATGGTTCTATTAAATTTAAAACATTTAAACTTGAAAAATTGATAGAACCTATTACTGATTTAATTTGTGTTTCTTTATTGTGAACATCATTATGTTTATATATTTTAGAAATACCAAAGTCTATCAAATATAATTTATAATTAGAGTCTAAACATATGTTTGTTGGTTTCAAATCTCTATGTAGTATATTATTTTCGTGAATTAATTTGATTATGTTTATTAGCTCTTTAATAATAGTTGTTGTTCTCTCAATATAATTTTCATCTTCGCTATTTTGTAATTTGTAATCAACCAATGTCATAGTATACAAATCCATAACCATATACATATTGTTGTTTTCTTCAAACACATCATAAATAGGTGAAATGTTGTTAATATTTCTTAGTTGTTTATATATTTGTATTTCATACTTAATTAACTCTTTTGCTCCACATTTTATAGCATAGTCTTTGTTATTGTATTGTGCTTTTATAACAGTTCCAAATTCACCATTGGATATGTATGAAATTATTTCATACTTATTAATTAACATATATGATTAACAAGTAAAGTTAAAGTATTAGTGATATATAGTTTTATGTTTTTATATTTTTATGTTTAGATAAAAATATAAATGTTTTTGTAAAAATTATAATACTGGTTTTTCAACTGCTTCATCAATATTAATTAGCATACTTTCTTTCTCTTCTTCATTCTCTTTAATTTCTTCACTTTCTTTCTCTTCTTCATTTTCTTTATTTTCTTCACTTTCTTCACTTTCTTTATTTTCTTTATTTTCTTTATTTTCTTTATTTTCTTCACTTTCTTTATTTTCTTTATTTTCTTCACATTCTTCACATTCTTCACCTTTTTCTTTATAATAATTTTTTTTAATTATATTTAACTTAATATTGCCTACTTGTAGTAATTGTATAAATAATTGCGGCATTATTGAAACATAATTTATATAAGTAGTATAATTATTTAAGAAAACGATGCTATGCGTCTCTATAAATTTTATGCTATAAAACCAATAAGGAGGTATTACAAGAACCTGTCCTACATTTAAAATTACTCTTAAAAATTTCAGTTTACTGAAATCATTCTTATAAATACTTTCAACATTATAAATATCTATTTGTGAATAAAATTCCATAGTCTCATAATTCTTTTTAATATGTAAATTTTTATAATATTTTGGAGGGCATAAAGTTACTTCTACTTGCCCGCTTGATAAATATAATAAATTGCGGCTATTTATGCTATATTTTAATCGTGTATTATTATTTTCTGCTCCCATAATAACATCATACTTTTTATTACACATATTAGGAGGTCTAAAAAAAATGTCATTCTTACATAATATTTTATCTATTGATGTTTCTTGTAAAAATTCTACATTATTATAACTTAAGTAATTTGTATAGCTCGTAGAATTGTAATAATCCTGTAAATTTATCTTATATAATGTATCGTTCTGATTATTGTATATATTTATATTAAATATTGAATATTCTGAAAGTAGATAGTTAATGTTAATATTTTTAACTAAATTATAATTATTCAACAATAAAGGCTGCTTATAATTTATTATATCTTCCAATTTTTCTTTTGATAAATTTTCCATTTCATATAATTCTAAATAATTACTTGTTTTATTATGATTATAAATATGGATATATAGAAATAATACTACACATAATATTAATAAATTTATTATAATCAACATTAATATTTGTTTACATATTATTTATTTTATTTTAACATAAAATAAATAATATTTTAATTTATTGAACAACTTTATTATTCTGGTGTTGATTCCTCTACTTGAGTTGGTTCCTCTACTTGAGTTGGTTCCTCTACTTGAGTTGGTTCCTCTACTTGAGTTGATTCCTCTACTTGAGATGCGGCCTCTACTTGAGATGATTCCTCTACATGAGTTGGGGCCTCTACTTGAGTTGGTTCCTCTACTTGAGTTGGGGCCTCTACTTGAGTTGATTCCTCTACTTGAGTTGAGGCCTCTACTTGAATTGGGGCCTCTACTTGAGTTGATTCCTCTACTTGAGTTGAGGCCTCTACTTGAGATGGGGCCTCAATTGTTACATTGCTATTAACAATTATTTCATGAATACTTATGTTATTCTCGGTTGGATTTCTAATATCTAATAAATCTTCTATTTGCTCTTCGCTTAATAGTAACTCATTGTCACCAAAATCTATATTTATTTTCTTAATTTCGCCTATAGTTTCATCATATATTTCGTCACCATCACAGTTGTCACAGTTATCACAGTTATCACCAGGTTTGCAATTAAAATCAAATGCACTAAAATCCCCCGACTTAAATAAAGACCCACTCAATAGTGATTGTAACATAATATTACTAGGTGTTTCATTTTTTTTACTATGTAATAGAGCAATGTTATCTTCAAGGGCTTTAATACTTATAGTATTTGAATTACATTGCTCATAAAGTTTATTAATATTATTTGAAGTTTCTAATGCTATATTTTGAGATTTGATTACCAATAATTTTAATTCATTAAATTCACTAGTAATATTATCTAGATTACTAAATTTCTCAAATTTTAGCATTATTTTATCATTTAATAAATCACTATTGCTTCTTAATTGGTTTTGAATATTGGTATTTTCCTCTTTAATATTGTTAATTAATTCTCTAATTGATGTCTTAAACTCATCCATCTTATTATTTTGTAACTCTATTTTTCCTTCAATATTCTTATCCACTATTTGTCTATTTGGGTCATTTAACACAGCCTGTGAGCTCTCGCTCTCATTGTGTTTAGAAAGCATATAACCTTCCATTTTATCATCTATAAATTTGGATAATAGCTCTTCATCTGTAAATTCTGTAATTATTGTTTCTAAATCTTTTATTTTAACATCGTGAATTTGTAATATTTGTAAAGGTGTTAATGTTTGGTTCTGTACTTGTGGAACATCTTTTTGAACCTGTTGAACTGCTCTATTTACACCAACATTAACATTAGTATTAGCATTTAGAGCTGCCGGATTTTCATTTGTTGTGCGCCTTCTTCGCGCTGATGCTAAAGCGGCTGTTGACATATTTATAATATACTAATGCTTATTTTTTAAACCATATTATTAATAAATAATATAATAATAATATTATATTATTTTTTGCTTGTTTAATTATGTTTGTTTAATTATGTTTGTTTAATTATGTTTGTTTAATTAGATAAATTTTTCTAATTCAAGGTTTCATAATATATTTAATCGCCTCATGATGATTATAATTAGTGACTACAAAATCGGTTTCTACATAATCTTCAATATTTTCTCTCTTATTTTTAATGTTTAAAGTTGGAAACTCAAAAGGTTCACGTTCTAACTGTATTTTAATATTACTAATATGTTCTTCATAAATATGGCAATTACCCTTGTAATATAAAAATTCATAAGGTTCAAGATCACAATGTTTTGCTAACAAATGTGTTAAAAAGCAATATGACGCAATATTGAAACAAGTCCCACAAGCCTCATCATTTGAACGTTGATACATAGCACAACTTAATTTATTATTATTTGTTACATTAAATTGCATAAAAATATGACACGGTGGTAATGCCATAATATCTAGCTGACACGGGTTCCATGCTGTAATAATCATCCTTCTAGAATTTCGTTTTTCAGGATCTTTTAAACATTCAATCACTTCTTTAAGCTGGTCAATACCTTTATTGCTGTAATCGCTACTACAATCTGTATATTTCGCATTATAATGACGCCATTGAAATCCGTATATTGGACCCAAATCGTCTTCCATAAACTTGGTTAATCCACGCCCATCTAAAAACTGTCGTGAACCATTTTCATCCCATATGTGAACATTTTTCTCTTTTAAATGTTTATTATTTGTATCTCCTTTAATAAACCATAATAATTCACGCAAACAAGTCTTCCAAGCTACCTTTTTTGTAGTCATAATTGGCATTTTATTATGCTCTAAAGAAAAGTGCATTGTTGAACCAAAAATAGATAAAGTGCTTCCATTTCTGCCTTCTTGATTGTTATGAGTAGACAATATATCATCTAATAAATTTAAATATTGATTTTCTTCATTATATTTGTTATGTCTATACTTATTTGCCTCACAACACCTTCTCAACATAATATATTATATTATTTGTTTATAGTATATATTGTATAATATTTAAATAATAATTAAATATTATTTAATACTTAATGTATAATTATAAAGTTTTTGATGTTATTTAGAAATAACATTATTTAGAAATAGTATTATTAAAAAATAACATTATTTAGAAATAATATTATTTTTTTTAATTTATATATATAATAATATTTATGGAAGGTATTGATAATCAAAATTTTATAGGTGGAACTAGAAATAAACTTAGTCCTTCCGGTTTCTTCTATTATGTTTTTAACTTCGATAGTGATAATAAAGCAGTGTTACTTAATATGTTACAATATATAATTATTGCTTTAATTCCTGTTATTATTCTATTAAAACTTGTAAAAGAATATATTCCCGAAGACAATGATAAAAAAGATAACTTAGAATTATTATTTGAAATTATTCTTCAATTAGGTATATTATTTATAGCAATATTCTTCATTGATAAAATTACTCGGTATTTTCCAACATATAGTAAAGTACCATATTCTAAATTTAATGAAATAAGTTTTATTATTCCTACATTGATTTTAATTATAACTATGCAAACAAAGTTAGGAGCCAAAATCAACATTATTTATAGTAGAGCAATGGAAGCATGGAGTGGTAAAAGTGCACTCGTTGGAACAAGTAATCATGGTAATGCTAAAATAAATCAGACAATTTCCACACCTGGAATTCATCAAGTTAGTAGGGCTGATACATTAGATAATACTTTAATGGCTCCAAGAGCTAATCAAATGCCTGCGCAAAACAATATATCTATGATTGATTCGCTACCAAATATGATGAATAATGGCGGAAATAATTATCAGGGTCAGGCTATGCAAAATGCATTTATGGAAACAATGGAACCTATGGCTGCTAATGGTGCTTTAGGAGGTTCATTTGGGTCATCATTTTAATCCTAAAATTTTTACTTTAATATATTATAAAAATTTTAGGAAGTTTGTGGGTTATATACTTATATGTTGAAGTGTATTGAATATTAATAACGCATATCTTGATACATTTGGTCATCAGTTATATATAGTCGTCATCATCCCGTCTCTAGGGTGGAATAACTTTCTCTATGTTAGTGAAATCTTGAGATTGTTTTGTTAATTGTTTTGTTGGAGGTGCTGTTGGAGGTGCTGTTGGAGGTGCTGCTGCGGATCGGCCTATTGGTGGTACTAGTGGACGTGTTGAAGGCGGTTTTGGAGCGAGGTTTAGTGGTGGTAATTCTTTTATGCTTGGATTTGGTGGTGTTCGTGTTGGTCGTTCTGCTTGTAATTTTGGCCATCGATAAGTATTAATCTCTTTAGTAACGTCAGACTTAATGGGGGGCGCCCCATTTACTACGGGTTGACCCTCTACGATATTTGTAGATTTATCAATAGTGTCGGGTACTTGTATACCTACTATGATTTTGGAAGGGGAGACTGGCCCTGGTGTTGATGTTGATGTTGGTGTTGGTTTTGATGTTGGTTTTGATGTTGGTTTTGATGTTGATGTTGATGTTGATGTTGATGTTGGTGTTGGTTTTGATGTTGGTGTTTTTGGTTTATTATATCTAAATCTATTTAAAAATCCGGTTCCATAACCTGGTTTTTTTGATTCTGTTGTGGTTGCTGTGGCTGAATCTACCTTTGAAGTTGTTGTTAGGGATTCTGCTGATACATTACTTGGTGTAGCAATAGAGGAAGCAACAGCTGCTGATATAGATGTAGCTATATTATCTGTATTACTTGCATTACTTGTATCAGTTATATCAGTTGTATCAGTTGTATCATTTGTATAAAGCGGTTCCCAAGAAGGTTTTACATCACTACCAATCATTTTTGATAACTTAGCAAAAATTTTTTTCAAAACTCTACCCATTACAATATCAGTTTTTGGTTTTATTTTAGCTAAAGGCTTCATAGGCCATGGTGGTAAGGGAGCTTGAATTATTACAACAATTAATAAACATATCCATAAAATTGTTCCCATTGTTGTTTGACCAAACTTTTTATAATAATCATCCTCATTTTTTTCACATTCAGATACTTCTTCATTACAATCGTTTACAGTAGGATTTTCTACTTGATCGCTAAAATTAGAAATTAAAAACACTAAACTTTTTGCGGCAAATTCTTCAAACATCAATATTATTAATCGCATTATAATATAACTAAAATTAAAATTAAATATTGTTCCAAATATTAATTTATATAACTTGGCTGTTTCTGCTTTTTTATCCTTATCTATATTGTTTAGAACTTGTTCTAATATTACAGTTATTTTAAACAATACTATGAAAATAATACTTATTACTAATAATAATAAAATAGTTGAATCCACTATTTTAGCAAATTTAAGTATATTTGTATTAGCACCACTACAAGACATTTTATAAAATGCTTTTGTTATAGCAGAACCAATTACAAGTGTAAAAATAGGCCATAATATGTACAATGTTTTTATTAATCGTTTAAATATTTCAACAATATCTAAAGAATAACTATCATCGTGTGTTTTCAAATCAGTTTTTAACTCTTTAAAATAAGCAATAAATAAATAAAATATTAAATAACCACTAGTTAACAGATACATTAGTGAATATACTATTTGTGTTTTTTTTCTATTATATAAAAGTGGTAAATTAGGTAATTTAATAAATCCAAAAGAAATCCAGCGCAAAAATTTTTGTAATAGTGTCCATATCAAAAATATTATTAATAATATCATTAATATTAAACTTATTAAACCAGGAAATGAATTTGTTGCGTGTAAAGCTTTGAAGTACTTGCCTTTAGGTTTTACCTTTTCAATCATACTTAGTAGGATGTCCACTAGTCTCCAAGTTATTTTAATTGGTATTAATATAACTTTAATAATAATTGCAATAAACCATATTAATATTTTTATCAGATCCCTCGGTACAGTACCAAAAAATGATTTACTAGCCGGGGGGCATTTTTCTTGATTGTTTGTTGAAGCATCCTTTTTACTACCGAAACCTAACATGGAGAAAGCGGAGTCCAGCATGCTTCCGCTATCACCTGTATTATTATCACCATCTTTAGAGTCTTCTTCACCTTCTTCCTTTGGCTTCTTTGACTTCTTTGACTTTGCGTTCTTTGACCTTGACCAGGAGAATCTAGGCTTTGACCCTGAAAATTTAGCCATTCCGCGCATAATTATTATTATAATAAACTAATATAAATATATATAATTATTTGATCGATTAATCGTAATTAATCATAATTAATATTTTCAAACTCTTTTAAATTGGTTTTTAAATTATTAGAAGCACAAATTTTCTTGATTATTTTATCATCTATTGTTTTTAAATTAACAGAGCACGTTTTCAATAAATAAGCAAAATAGTCTTGCTTTGCATCATTTTCTTTGAAATCGGGATTTTCGGCAATCCAATCTTGGATTAGCTTAAAATGAGCTTTATTTAAATTGTGTAAAGCTCTTTTTATTTTTGTTTTATCGCTATCTTTTTCCCATAGATCGTTGTCTTTTATATATAATGTTTCGCGTTTTGGATCTGTACAATGTAACGGTCTCTCAAAAAGCGATAACTTGCTTATTGTTTGTATAATAGCATTAGTTAGTCCTATTTCTAAACCTTTATTTTTTGTTAAATCTAAGTCTTCCAATGTTAATTTTATTTGTTTTATAAAATCATTCATATTTATTGCATTCTTACATCTCTCATTCAGAAAAACATTAATATTGAAATTTTGTTTTATATGTGTATTATTATTTGTAATATTACCTAGTTTTGGAACAAATTCTATTAATTGCTTTTGTTGTTCTCCTAATTGTTTTTGTTGCTCCATTATTTGTTGTTGTTGAATGATTAGCAAATTTTTGATATCGTTATTTTCTGTAAATAGCTTTAATATCATATTATTGTTAATATTATGGTTTATAATGTCATTACATGCATTTTTTGGTTCAATATTAGTTATTTCTAAATTTACAAAGGTGCATTTTTTTTTATGAGTATACAAGCTCTGGTTATGTTTATAAGTTTTACCACACTCACATATATAATATTTCTTAGAAGTTTTTTCATTAGTAGAAGTTTTTTCATTAGCAGAAGTTTTTTCACTAATATTCATAAGTAATTCATTATTTTTATGTTTTACAGTTTGAATATGTCTTCCATAATCTCCTTTCTTATATGTATTATAGCGACAAAAATTACATTCATATAAATATATGCCTTTTGTAGCTTTACTATTAATCATCTATAATTATTATATACTTATAAAAAACCCTTAAATCCTTTTCGCTAAAAAAGCGCTTTTTATAAGTATTTTAAAATTAGGTGTCAAAAAATAATATAATAATTTTTATTCAGCACCAATTATGATGACTCTTTTTAGTATACTTAAAAAGTTGCGCGTTTTTGCGCTTTTTTTATAAGTATTTTATAAGTATTTTATAAGTATAAATACTTATAAAAAAAGCGCCAAAGTTTCAAAAAAAAGGCTGAAAAATTTATGGTCTTGTCTTTTTACATAATATTTTATACATTTTAAATACATTATGGTCTTGAACCTTAAAAACACAGTAATTTTTTTCAAAAAACCTATAAAGGGATGTATAATTCAAAAATGGACATTTATAAATGTCCAAATCCTTAAAAAATTCTAGAAATATAAATTCAAAAAAGAGAGATTTAACTGTGTAAACTTCGGCTGGTGTTATTATTTTTTATGGTATAAATTTGTTATGTAATATGGTCTTAAATATTGTATGTGAATAATGGGCAATATTTTAAAGAATTTTATATAACAAATATAACAAATATAACAAAAATTTATAATATTTGTTATATTAATAATATGCATAAAAAAAGAATCAGTGAACGTATATTTTTATATACAATAAATATAAGTTTTGCATTATACATAATTGTATTATTAGGAATAGGGGGTTTTGCTCCTCAATATTTACAATATTTAAAAACTTTTTTGCAAATTTATATAGGAACTTTGCTGGTTATAACTTATAACCCTTTTACATATAGACAATGTAAATTTGGCGATTTTGATAGACGATTAGTATTTTCATCTGGTATATTTTTATTATTATCAACTACACTAATTGGTTCAATTGAAAAGTATTTACAAAATGAAACAAAAAAATTAATTAGCGACGGAGTAACTAGTATTGTTAGTATTTATAAACCTTAATAATTATTTGTAAAAATAATATAAGCTAAGAATATTCCGAAGAAATTTTTAGAAAATAAGTCTAATATATTATATAATACATTTTTGGTATAATATGGTAAAAATGCAGCAACTCCATATAATGACCAAAAAAAGAAAAAATACATAAATATAGTGTACCCTATAGTATTTTTAAATACAAAATTTTTATAAATCATATAATAATAAATTAAAAAAGGTATAAACCCTAATAATACACTGTAAACAATTGGAATAACCTTAGCTTCGCCTATATACCCAAATAACAACATCATCCAATTTAAAAATAATATTGGAACTATTATTTTATAATTAGTTTTTAATAATGACATCAATGTCAAATTTTGCGTTTGATTTTTATCTTTAGCCTCTAAAAATATTAAATATGAAATCAAGGTTATAAGCATCGTTGGTGTAGTAATAGACCAATCTACATATCTATTAGGTGTAACATTTACAATCTTCCTAAAATTATAAGCTAACCAAATATAAAATAAACCTTCAACTATTTGGACAAATAGTTCTAAAAAAAACAATTCTTTTATTAAGACATACTCTTTTGGTATTGTTTTACCAAGTACAAGCAAACCAATTATTAATGTTATAAATTGAATATATATAGATATTACTAATGTATACCTAAACCATTTTTTTATGTCCATTATATATTATAATATTTTTTAATATAAAAATATTATAAAAATATTATAAAAATATTATAAAAATATTATAAAAATATTATAAAAATATTATAAAAATATTATAAAAATATTATAAAAATATTATATTATATAATGAATTTAACTAAAACAGACTATATTAAAATTTTGAATTATTATAATGTTGTGCCTAAAAAAACGAATACTAGCTATGTTAAGAAATTAGCCGAGCAAATAATTGCTAAAAAATTATGTAGCTGTATTAAAAAGGTTCCAAATACAAATAATCCAGAAAGCCGAGCTATTGGTATATGTATTTACAGTGTTTTACAAAAAAAACACTTAAAAATAAACGGATTCACGTGTAAGAAAAAAACAATGCTTAAATCCAGCAAGAATAATAAGCACAAACTATTTAAAGATATTGCACAGTTACTATTTAAAAACAAGACTACTAAAAAAGTAAGAAAATAATGGAACAATCAACAATTTATAATATGAATAGCGACAGTACATCAAAAACAGATGATACTTATGACGGAGTTCCTTTTTTTAGAAAATATGGTCCTCCGCTCACTAAAAGCCACGCATATTCAAACTTGGTTGAAAGAACCATTGTTAAAATATTAATGGAACATCCTCATCCAAATATAGTTAACTATTATGATATAACTGATGATTATATTACTATGGAGCAATTATGCACTGAAAAATCGGCGTCGTGTTATGTTGGACTACATCCAATGAGCTATGACGATTTAATTGAAATACAAGAAGTAATGGAAAACGTGAAAACTTTTTTACAGGGCTTAGGAATTATGTATGTAGATTGGAAGTTTGATAACTTGGCTAAATCAGTAGATGGAGTTTATAAATTATTTGATTTTGATGCTTCTGGATTAGTCGATTTAAATAGCCAGCAATGGATACTTGAGCCGCAACATTATTGGAATTATAATGAGGCGTTAAAAAATGGATGTATAACACCGAAGGAAATAGATGATTGGGGGTATAACTATAATATTATTGAAGACGGGTTTAAATTGGTTGAATAGTTATGAGAGCTAATTATTACGTTTATTTTACAATTTTATAATATTATATAAAATTATATGTATTCATTAATAGCATTATTAGCGGGTAGCAAAACTATACGATGATTTAGAAGATAATAATTTTTTACAAAAGTTTAGTAATAATACATTAATGGAAATTTTAAAAGGCATTCATTATATTACATTTACAGCAGCAAGCATAGAAGAACCATTTTTTTTATATTTCAATATTTATGCAATATAGTATATTTTATTGGAAAAACAGAAGCTTATAGCAAACATTATGAGAAATCGCTATTATATTCTTTTTTGCTATTATTTATTATTATAGATTATAAAAAAATAACATCTTTATGTTTAAGTGATAAATTAATAAGTATATTTTATGTATTTACGTTTGCTATTGAACCATTTATGGGTTCTGATAGTATAGATGAGTTTTCATTTGCTAAGATGATTGCTAGACTTATTAATATGATTATACACATAATACTATGTTATTTTATTAAATCAAACAGTCTAAAGTATATTACAGCGTATTTTATAGGATATTTATTTATTTCAGTGTTAGTTCAATTATATTCATTAAGCATGGAAAAACTAAAAATAGAAGAAGTAAAAGAAGTAAAAGAAGTAAAAGAAGAGGAAGAGAAAGAAAAAGAAGAAGTAAAAGAAGAAGTAAAAGAAGAAGCAAAAGAAGAAGCAAAAGAAGAAGTAAAAGAAGAAATAAAAGAAGAATAGAAAAAGAGAAAATACAACACAAGACAACACAGTACAAGTATATGCTATGGAAACTTACCATTCATAGCATCTACTTGCCACTTGGTCAATGGTTCCTTTGCTCCTGTTTGGTAATGTATCCACGTTGAAGGTGTATGCTCATTATTGAAGGTCACGTTCACTTGCTTGTCTCCATCGCTAGTATACTCCCCGTAGTGCCGCGACGCATTTGGATTTGACCCAACTAATACAAACTTCACAAAGCACTCAGCACAATAATGATGCTTGACCGGATACTCTTTTCCATTGACAAACATGGTCGTACACTGCACGGGCTTTTGAATGCGATGATTGTAGCGCCTGTAACCATAATTCCATACATACTCACATACTGCTTCAGTATCGTAGTAGCAGTTTGCGTTTGCACAGTCACCCATTATATACTGATTCTCAAAACGCTTGTCAACATAGCGCTCAGTAAACACTCCATAGTGTGCAGCCACCATTTGCCCCGCAATGTAAAACTGGCTCACACATTTGCTAAATAACACACACGTCTCCTTGAAGCTTACAAGATAGTCTTTGTCTCCAAGCCGGTCAACAATGAGCGCAATGAGCTCGCTTGGCAAGTCGCAAATGTTGAGCTCGCAAGCTTGGCACATCATCATCTCTCTTTGCTCTTCTCTCTTTTTGACCGGGCTATAAATAAATGACAAAAAAAAGTAATCAATTTTTAAAAAGTATAACAAAATTTATAAAAATGTTGTTATAGCATTTAATTATTAGTTTGTGCTTTAGCTTTTTCCTCCTCTTCTTTTAAACGCAAATCTCGTTGTAAGCAATAGCGCGCCTGCTTTTCTTGTGTGCGCTTTTCTTGATTTGCTCTCTGCCTTGCACTCCGGTCTTTTTTCACTTGTTGTTTGAAGCAGTCACAACAATAATGTGACATAACAGTAAATTGCTCTCCATTAACCAGCATTGTTATTATATTTAACGTAGGTGCTATAGTTGACGCCATATGGTCTTCATTAGGTTTATATATAAGTGTGTGAGCATGCCAAATATGTTTTATTGCGCTTTGTTTCTTCTGACTACAGTTGGGGTTGATACATTCTTGACACTGCGTTGGAACAAAATTTTCAAAAAACTCCTGATACGGACGGTCGTGGTGAAGCGGATTTATAGCAACCGAAAATGAAACTTGGTTACTTGTTTTAACACTTGTCATAGTTGTTTTTTTTGGTATTATAAATAATTGATAAAAAAATCAATTTTTTTATAGCACTAATAGAAATTAATCATAATAACTATTTAAAAGACGCACCTGCCTCTCAGTTAATGGAGCATACCAATCTCTAGCACAATCATACCAACTAGAGGGTTGTGTTGTGTTAAAGGTTACAACTACTTGTTGTATTCCATAACAATAACTTCCGTAATGTTGCGCAACCTTTTTGTTGTTTCCTACTAAAACGTGTCTTTTAAAGCATTCACAACAATAAGGCGAGCGAAACATGAATTTTTTCTTATTAATTACCATTAAATTTGTGTTTTGCGCATCTTGTTTTCCGTGTACATAATCAAGCCCATTGTGAGCTTCCCATATGTATACACACGCATTTTCTGTTTCCTCTTTGCAACGCTCATTTACACATCTTGCCATATACTTACGATGTGGATTATAGCTCATTAACTCATATGGATTAAATCTGCTAAACAACACAGCAAACATCTCCTTCACAACAGCAAATTTTGAAATTAACTTAGACAATGACTTACAAGTAATGTTTAGACCAATTGCATATTCATAATTGCCGAGTTTTTTAATAATGAGTGTTATAATGTCGCTTGGTAACTCGCAAATGTTACTTACGCTCATCATTTTTAAAGCTTTAATTATTTTGTTAATAGTGCAAAAATAATAAAAAAAGTATCAATTTTTTAAATAAGACTAACCAAGCATTTTAATTTGAAACTTGGTTAGTGGTTGCACAGTGCCTGTTCCATAATAAGATGTTGAAGATGGGTATGGTGCTCTATTAAAAATCACGTGCACATTTTGTTGACGTCTGTCATAAGAAGTCCAATAGCGATGCGATGCATTCTTATTGTTTCCCACCAAAACATATTTCTTAAAGCACTCGCAACAATAATGAGACCGAAAACTATATTCCTTTCCATTAACCCACATTGTTGTTTCATTCAATGCTGGTTGTCGTTCAGTGTGTTTGTATGTTTTTGAGCGAGCCTCCCATATGTGTACTACTGCCATTTCCGTTTCCTTGATACAGTTAGGATTTATACAGTAAAGTCGCTTGGTATAAACGAACTTCTCAAAAAACTCACGCAACCTCTCTCTTGCGACCGAAAATGAAACATGGTCGCTTGATAAGATGCTAGACATAGTTGTTTTTATAACTATAAATAAATGTAAAAAAAAAATCAATTTTTTTGAAGCAAGACATACAACACACTAGCCTCATTCACTCACTAAGCATGCAAAGTTGTCGCTTGCTGAGCACTTCATTCTGTTTTGTAATACTATTGTACCATGTAGAAGGCCGGGGCTCATTATGAAAGTACACTTCTACCGCTTGAACTCCAGGACAATAATTTCCATAGTGTTGCGAAACAAGCTTGTTGTTTCCCACCAAAACATGTTTCTTGAAACACTCGCAACAATAATGAGACCTGAACCAATGCTTCACTCCGTTCACACGCATGATTGACATGTTCAACGCCGGCTGCCGTTTATTGTGTTCGTAGGTTACCGAGTTAGCCTTCCATATATATAGCACAGGGCCTTCTGTATCCTCTATGCAGTTAGGATTGATGCAGTATATGCGCTTGGTCGGAACGAACTTCTCAAAAAACTCCTGCAACCGCACTTGTGCGGCTGAAAATGAAACATGGTCGCTTGACAAATCGCAGATGCTGCTTGTCATAGTGCTTGTGCTTGATATAGTGCTTACTCTTTGATTGCTTTGTTCTGGAGGCTATAAATAAATGACAAAAAAAAGTAATCAATTTTAAAAAAGTATAACAATATTAATATTAATATTAATAGAAATAAAAAAAGTATTCAAATTTTTTTGTAGCACATACAACGCACTAATTAGTCATTTGCCAACATATATTCCTGAAGCTCGGTAAGCACGTGATCCTCTCCTGTTTCACGATTATGCCACGTAGAAGGCCAGGGCTCATTATGAAAGTATACTTCTACCTCTTGAACTCCGTCACAATAACCCCCATAGTGTTGCGAAGCATTCTTGTTGTCTCCCACCAAAACATGTTTCTTGAAGCACTCGCAACAATAATGACTCTGAACCCAATGTGGTTTTCCGTTTACCCGCATGGTTGTAATGTTCAACGCCTTCTGCCGTTCATTGTGTTCGTAAGCCAGTGAGCGATTCTCCCATATATATAACACAGCGCCTTCTGTTTCCTCTATGCAGTTTGGATTGATACAGTATTCACGCTTGGTCGGAACGAACTTCTCAAAAAACTCCTGCATCCGTGCTCGTGCGACTGAAAATGAAACGTGGTCGCTTGAATTAGTGCTTGTCATAGCTCTCTTGTTCTTTGCTCTGTGCTTTTTGTGGAGGCTATTAATAAATGCTGAAAAAAAGAAATCAATTTTTAAAAAGTATAACAACAATATAAATAAGCACTAGTTATTTTGATTGCTTACTTGCTGTCTCTTAGCCAACCACGCCAACACCTGTTCTCTTACTGCTTTATCTGCTGCTCTATGTGCTGCTGCTTTAGCTACTGCTGCTTCATATGCTGCTGCCTCTTCAGCTGCTGCCTCTAGAGCTGCTTCATATGCTGCTGCCTCTTCAGCAGCTGCCTCTAGAGCTGCTTCCTCTAGAGCTGCTGCCTCTAGAGCTGCTTCCTCTAGAGCTGCTTCCTCTAGAGCTGCTGCCTCTTTAGCTGCTGCCTCTTTAGCTGCTGCCTCTTTAGCTGCTGCCTCTTCCCAGTCTCTTGGAAATTTCTCAAGTAATAATAAGTCTTTATACAAATCACTATCATTTACAAATAATCCTAATTTTTTTGCGTTAATTATAATTTCGTTATTTAATTTTTCAATATTAATTTCATAGTTAATATAATATAATTTATCTAGCATTTTTGCAATACCAGTCATCATAAAATCGGTATGATCACGATGTCCTTTTCTCTCATACTTTTGTTTGTCTCGCCTGATAAGTTGTTCAGTTTCACGAATATTAATCATCTTTTTAATGAGAAGTTTAAGTTTTTTTTCACAGTTCTCTTTATCATCTTCTTCTTCCTCTTCCTCTACTTCTTCTTCTTCCTCTACTTCCTCTACTTCTTCCTCTTCCTCTACTTCCTCTTCCTCTACTTCCTCTTCCTCTTCCTCTTCCTCTTCCTCTTCCTCTTCTTTAATAACTTCCTCTTCTTCTTCTTCATTCAAGAGTTCTTCTTCCTTAATAATTTGAATAAGTTGTTTTACACTTAACACAATACTTAAAGCTGTGCTATAAATAATAAGGAAACACATAATAACAGAAGTTATGTTAATTTTTCCATAATTAGAGTCATTATTAGACACATTAAGACTTATGTAGGCGCACGTTTGGACTTCCATAGTCACTATAATTAGTTATTTAAGAGAGAAAAAACAATCAATTTTTTTTAAATCATTATATAAATATATACTTACATCTCGCATAAGTTATGTTTACTTCATCTATATAGTCATAATTATGCTTAACATTTCTCAAGTCTCCAACTAAAACAAATTTTTTCAAGCATTCGCTACAATAATGTGTATTAAATTTATACTTTTGCTCATTAATTAAGGCTGTTGTTTGTTTTAAGGCAAATTGCTTAATATGAACGTAACTATCATAACCATTGCGATAATGTTTATCAAATACTGCCTTAGTATCATCAGCACAATTAATATTAATACAAAATGTTCTTGGTGAAAATAGACTTAGTTTGTAAGACAACATAAGTCTAGCAATTGACAAGCGTGACACACTATTATAGTTAGCTTTACATGTCCTTTTAAGCAACGCAAGATAACTATAGTGTTTTATTTGACCTATAATAATTTGAATAACATCATTGTAAAGGTCGCAAAAAGCGAGAACCATATTTTATGCTCATTAAATAGATGCCGAAAAAAAACAATCAATTTTTTTTGGGTTTAATATGTTAATGCCTTAAAATATTATATTAACTTCTTCAGAGTTTTGATAATTTTCTATTACATTTGAGTTAGAACCAACTAACACAAACTTTTTCAAGCACTCGCAACAATAATGAGACTTAATATTATAATATTTCGCATTAACTATAATAATTGTAGCATTCAACGCATATTGTCTTGAATGTAAATAGCGAGTATAATAATAGTTATGAGTAAATGTGAAAACATCATAAGTGTCATCATAACAATCAACATTTATACATAAATCGCGAAAACTAAACAAACCAAGTTTAGTAGACAACATTTGCTTAGCAATAGCAAAAACACTAATAGATTTATGTAGCGACTTACACGTTGTTTTAAGTTTTGCGAGAAATATATAGTCTTTGAAAAGATGACCGCATATAATCTCTCCAACATCGTTAGGTAATTCATTAATATTTAAATAGTTACAAGGTGTGCATATCATTAGTATATTTATACTTATTTATAATGAAAAAACAAGTATAAATGTACAATCAATTTTATTAATATATTATAAAACTTAGCATTAGCCCTGGTTGCTTAAATAATTGACTGCTTTAAGGAGTATTTTTTCTTCATCATTTATTTTTTGAAATATAATATTTTCATTTAAATATAGCGTAATAAAACTGTGATTATAGCCTTTTAAAACAAGCGCAATTCCTTTGTCGTGTATTTTAATATCGCATAAAATAGAGCCATTGGTTATTTTAATGTGCTCTATTTTTTTTAAATTTACCCATCGTATATTTCGCCCATATTTTAAGTCTTTTATGTTGTCAACATACATATAACCGTTTAATTTTTTATGAAAGCTTTTTAAATCGTCGCGCTTAAGACCGAGTTCTTGTAATATTTCATTTTTCTTGCGCTTAATTTCTTGAATATTTGTATTTATAATATTTAAATTGTCATCATTTTCTAATGCGCGCTGAAGGAGTTCTATATCCATAGCTTATTAAATAAAACATATATTTTATGCTTTAATATGTTTTAATATATATATTAAGTTTAACTATATTTTGTATTTATTACCCAATATTAATCATTATAGGTTTTGTATTGTAAAGAAAACACACCCGGTGTATATGTATTTAGTCGTAGGTTCCATCGTGGACTCCATGAAAACACCCGGATTATATACTCATGGTTATCCGTGTATTTCTTTAATTAACTCAGTATGTTTACTTTTAAATGTTGCCAATTCATCTATATATTCTTCATTTTCTTTATGCGTAGAATTGTAAGTAGAATTGTAATCATTTATTAATTCTATAACGTAGGACAAGTTGGATATTAAAGTAGATCTATTATCTGAATCCATATTCATAATTTTAATGGTTTCACTTAATTCCTTACTCAGCCGCTCTTTCTCAGTTCGTAGAGTTTTTAACTGTTTATAGTAACCATTGCTGTCCATAAATTTTTGTACAGAACCTTGCTCCCTATACTTGGTTTCAAGGGAACGCAGATCCTCTTCTTTTGCATTAGTCTGTTCTCTAAGTTCTTTCTCTTTTGCTTCTGTGTTTTGAATTAGAGCTTTAACCGCTGGACGATTATTATCAAAATTGAATATCATTTTGTTATTGTGAGATACATTATCTTCTATGGTCTTTTTTCGCATTCTCCTCATATATGCTACTATATTTTCATCATCATCATCATCACCCCCCCTATAATGTCTCATTTTTCTACGTGTCTTTATTCTTTTATTACGTGTTTTACGCTTTTTGTATAATGTATGTTTCCTAAATCTCATTTTTATATAATATAAAAATATAAAAATATAAAAATATATATGTTTTATTTATAAAATAACTCATAAGCTTCGTCAAATTCTTCACTTGTAATATGTTTTTGTCTACTAAGAATATGATTTTTATCATAACAATAGCTGTCTTCACTTCCCGAATCAATGTCCATATCTAAAATAAACCTTACACAAAAATGGGCTGTTAAATGTTGAGTGTTAAGCACCACTTTTTTATTTAAATAATGCATATGCTTTGTTAAAACTGCAATACTATATTGTGTTCCACATAAATCAAAATCACTAATTTTTTCATTACAATAAGTCTCCATTTTATACTTTATTAATATAAATTATAAACTATAAACTATAAACTATAAACTATAAAAATTAGTTTTCAATTTTTTTCAATTTATTTTTTCCCTATTTAATATTTAAACACACTTAAATAATGAATTACGTGTTTTATTTTTAGGGCATTTAGCATTACAACGCTTTGTAATGTGATTATAATCTTTATTTTTGCTTATACAGTGTTGCTTTTTAGCAATTGAAGAATCATTAACTATTATACTTGTGTTATGCTTCTTTCTTGTTACACTGGCGCTATTATTACTAGTCTTCTTACTATTGTCTTTTGCTAAATTCATTTTAACGCATCTAAAGCTCTTATTTCTAATAAATCCTGTTTTGCACTCAGCAACGCATCTGTTTGTAGAAGGATTTAGCACTGGCTTAGTAGGAGGGCAAATTTTGGCTAAGTCGGCTTTAAATTCTTTTTTCTTTATTTTTTCTATAGCATCAATAACTTCAGGGGAGGGTTGTGTGGCCTTCTTTAAATAACAATCGTGTTTTTTTAGTAAGTTAACATACTTTTCTTTAAGTTGAAGTATATTAATATTTCTCTTGGATACATCATATTTAATATAACCAAGCAACAATATACTAAACTCCTCAAAAAATGAGCGGGGAATAGCTTCTTTTTTCAGTCCACTATTTTTACCATTTAAAACAGATGTCATATTTAATAATGCTAAAGACAAGCAATAAATATCAAATGATTTTTGTAAATAGCTAATAAAGTTCTCGTGTGTTTTAAAATGAGCTTTAACTTTGGTGCACTTAAATTTAGTAGAATCAAACGAATATTTATTTGAGCAACTATTTTCGGGAGCATAATAACTGTGACTTATTCCTAATCTTTCAGTATTTGAGCTACATCTTTTTGCAAATCTTTTGAAGTTTGTCATCAAGCCAAAGTCAATATATTTTGCTCTACCATTATTTACATTATATACCATATTGGCTAATTTAATATCTCTATGCATAATTTCGTTAGACTGAAAAAAGAGAAGTCCATCAAACAACTTTATTAATGAGGTCAAAAAGACTTTCTTTTCATCTAGGCTTTGTAGCATAAATACTTTAGTTATATAGTCATATATACTTAAGCCTCCGTCTTCTAATAATAACATTCGTAAATCATCCTTACTATTATTAAACGCGTTTTTAACTTTTAGCGTTTTACATTTTTTAACGCTAGCATTAAAATTTTTGTCTAATAAAGGCTTGCACAATAACGGACCAGTTATTGCATATTTATCTAAACCTTCTATATTATTTATTGCGCTATATTCATCATTTTCATTAATAGCATGCTCTCTAGTCATTATTTTGGATATTTTATTAACATAATCTTGCTTAGCAAGATTTTTAGTTTCATTACATAAAAGAGGCGGTTTTAGTACACAACCATATGTACCTTCACCAACAACTTTAGATGTCATTATATATAACTAATTATAAAAATTATGAAAAATATAAAAATTATGATTAATTATGTAAATATTATAATTAATTATATATAATGACAAATGAAAATAACATTCAAAAATAACAATATATATTATTATCATTATAAAATAATTCGCGGTGAATTAAGTTTTGTGTTAGTTCCTATTGGTGTTGTATTAATATATTATCTAAATGATTATATAAAATATGTAAGTTTAATTTTCTTATTGGTTGGATTAGTTGGATTAATTGATAGTTACTATAAAATAATACAGGAGAAATTAGTAGGTTTTTTTATTCTTGTAATAATTATGCATTTAGTAGGTTTTTATCCATTATTAAATGTTAAAAAATACTTTGAATATAATAATATTATATATGCATTTGGATTACTAGCATTTTTAATAATATATTTTTTACATTATTGGCCATATGCTGTATCTAGAAAAGTTGTACTTTTAATAATAATACTATTATATTCAAGTTATACATTATATCATAAACTATTAAAAAAAATTAAACTATAATAAACTATAATAAAATATAATAAAATATAATAAAATATAATAAAATTATATTAATATATAATAAATAATAAATGCTTTTCGAGTTTAAACATTTGAGAGAAATGGATATGGGGTATTTTGAACATATGTTTATTTCTTTAAATTATGTTGCTATATTGTTTATTTCAGCTTTTAAAGCGCTCATTCACTCATTTATACCGGACTTATTTGAAACTTCTACAACTCAATGCGTTGTAGAAATTAATAATAAGTTAAATAAACACAATACAAAAAGAGTATAAAAAATGGATTGGTATGTTTATTTAACTCATTTTTTCAATGTTTCACTTCTTAAAAATATTTTGTATACTTATTTAGTTCATTAATAATAGCGTCACTTCTTAAAATAATGTCTTTTTCTTCAAAAGTGTCATAATCTTTAACTATGTTTCTTGATGTCATATAACTGCTGCTTTCATATGACATCTTCTTTTTGTTATATGGTTTACAACCTAAAGAACTATTGCCCTTATGACCATTGAGACTATTTTTTCCTTCTAATAAAGTCAGATTACCGATTGTATTCATTAATGACTTATCTAATAACTTTGTTATATCTTTTTGACAATAAATATGTTCGAGAGAGGTTGCTAGTGGAACAATATGTCTGTCATTACTAATACAAGTTTCATAAAATAGTAATAAATATGTAGCATTTATTGCTGTAAACTCCATGTTCTTTAATTCTATTTTATAGTTTTCCTCACATATTTTGATATCTTTATTTTTATCAAGACATAAGAATATTTCTTTATAGTAATCATATTTATTATCTTTAATACATTCATTTGCTATTCTAAGAAATTCATTAGAATAACCTAAATTATTGAAATTTCTAGTTTTAAACTGAATATTTCTAAAATACCATTTAGTCAGTAGTTTAATTAATTCAACATTAACTGTTTTAGTAGTATAAAATATAGGTAATAAACACCACATATATGCTTCCCAATTTAAACAAATTCTAGGTTTGTTATTAACAAGTCTTCCATATTTATCATTACTGATTTTATCCATAATTTCAAATAATGTTTCTACAATTTTGAAAAATTTATTTAGTTCTTTATAACTATCTTTGTGGTCAATAATAGGTTTAAATAATTCATCAAGATCTATTGTTCTTGCTATTTCTTTATTATATAATTGAATTGCAATATCAAACAGTTTCTGTCCAAAACCTTTCTTATATATAGCATTTTTTTTATGTTTAAACATCTCCCATTTTTCATATACTTCAACCTTTTTGTCATCGGGTATTTCGACTAGAATAGCATTTTTAACTATATCCAAATCTTCTACTTGCATGCCTCTATTATTTTCCAATTCAAATATTATACTAACATATAATGGATCATTACAATTATAGAATTGAATATCAATGTCATCTAAAATAAATTTATACAATTCAATCATTCTTGTTACACTATAATCTTTGCTAATTAAATAATCATATATAATTATATAAGCATCATATAATTTTGTAGTTGGTTTTGGATTATTATAATCATGCTTATTAGTTAAATGTTCAATAAATTTACTCTTGCTAGATATTTTTGCATTACAGTGTTTACAAATATATTTTTTCTCTTTGTGTTCGTCTTCATTTTGGTCTTCGTCTTCATTTTCGTCTTCACTTTCATCTTCATGCTCGTGATCATGTTCGTTATTATCAGGTACTATAAAATCTCTTGTATTAGATACAAATTCTAAACAAGAATGAATATTATTATTAAATATATTTATTAGACCTTCCATATCATTTGGATTAACACAATAAATTGTTGGAATTATATTAACATTGTATTTTTCTTTAAGTTTTTCTTGTTCAGAAGTCAATTTATCTATGAGAGTATCTACTGCTAGTAGATCAATAATTTTATTTTTTAATTTAGGTACTAAATTTCCTATTGCTATAAGAATTAAAATGGTAGTTAATATTCTCTGTTGACCATCAAAAATTTGATTTACATTGTTATAATTTAAATTATAAATTGAACCCATTTTTTCAACATATTTTTCTTCTTTAAAAATTCTAAATATATCATCTAAAAAGCGAGTTATTTCTTTAGCTTGCCAAGAATATTCACGTTGATTCATTGGAATACATAGAGACATTCCTAGTATTGTTCTCCACGACTGTTGATTTGTTGTATATGGTTTAATCCTTTTCATTGTTATTTTATTGTTATTTTAATAATTTTAATAAATTATAAAAAATCAATTTTTATTATTTATAAAAAGCAATACACAACGATTCTGAAAAAAATTGATAACTTAGATACAAATATATAGAAATATGTATAAATATATATTAGTAACCAAAAATGCTTAATGCTGATGTATTGATTAAGAAAATGAAAAAAAATATAGAGCTAATTGTTATGAATGAATCTAATATAACAAAATATTTAGATTTATATAATTATCCAATAAACCATTATGAAACTATGGATGAATATATTTTGGACAACTATAATTATGAATTATTTGGAAAAAATGAGAAGTGGGCAGAGCTTGAAACTATTGGACATAAAGAATTTCAACATTTTATACATAGCATTATAGTTATATCATATAGCTATAATAATTATAATGAAGTACTAACGTGGATACGAGAGGAAGATTATTATAAATTAATAAGTTTATATGCATTAAGTATATCGTATAATATTATTAGAAATAATATTAATGCTATTAAAATGGCATGGTTTACTAATGATAAAACACATCAAGCCAATGAATGATGTTTAAAAATTATGCTTATAAGTTCATTAGCAAAAAATTGATAGAACTACTGATTTAATAGACAATTAAGATTGTTATACTATTTTAGCAATATTAATCCTTAATTAAAATTTTTTTATTTTCTATATATAATATATATAGAATGTTAAATCGGTCAAAAAAGAATTATAGCCGTTATAATGCTCTATCTGGTCGTTCTAGAAATACTCGTCGTAAACGTAATAATTATAGAAAAAAATTTGGTGGTACAATAACACTTTCAAGACGACTCACAAGTCCTAGATTACGACTCGCAAGTCCTAGATTACGACTCGCAAGTCCTAGATTACGACTCGCAAGTCCTATATTAACAAGTCGTAGTAGACATCTTCGTAATTAAAGATTACAAGTAATTGACAAATTGACAAATTGATAAATTGACAAATTGACAATAGATTTTTTATAAAGTATAAATAGTAAAGTTGATTAGTTAAATAAAATTGATTAGTTAAATATTTATTTATTTATGTACTATTAAAGGTTTAATATGGTATCATCAGCGCTAGTTTTAATGAGTTTGTTATCTAATCATAATGTTAAAACTAATATGTTTGACATAGAATATTTAAAGACACAAGAGAAAAATAGACTTCAACAATTTAAGAAAGAACGAGGAGCACATAATACTGGTCAAAAAAGAGAATACAAAGCGTTGATGTTTTCGAGCAAAACTCAAAATATGCATAATTTAAATAATTTTAAATATTATTTAAATTATAATATTATGAAGGAACACAAGCGTTAAATAAAGAAAGTATAATGGAGCTTTAGTTATTTTTTTTCCATTATTAAATTTTTAATATAATTAATAATAATAATATTATAATAATATTATATTAATTATATAATAAATTATTAATAATGAGCGTAGCTAATAATTATTATAATGTAGAGTTACATAATTTTGATAAGCAAAATTCTATAAATAGCGAGATATCAGATAGAAACATTCCTTCAGGTGGAATTACTATGAATTTTTCATTTAGGCCGGTGAATACCAAATATACATTTATGCCAACCGTTGCTCCGTTATTAAAAGCACTAGAACCTATACAAAATTATAATAATTATGACACTAGCTCTATTTTCTTTCCTGGAACTAGAAAAATGCATTTTTGCGGGTTTGCTTCTAATATAGATAGTGAGTCTACTTTGAGAAACCAGTTCTTTGCTCTTCAAAAAGCTGACCAAAAAGTATATGTTCCACCTAGCACCAGTGATTTATATGTAAACAACATTAATTTTGTAACAAAAAATGAGAATTTAGATAGTCATTTATTATTTAGAGAAGAACAATTTCAAGACTTTAATCCAAATAGATTTCCAACAATGGGGAATGAATTATTTTATAATTCGACACGAGTTCAATTAAAAAATATAAAATAAATTTATAGTAAAATGCTTAATACTAGCACAAATTTAAAGGAAACTAAGGAAAATAAGAAAAATAAGGAAAATAAGAAAAATAATAAAAAATCAAAGCAATTAAAAGTTGTAAGTATAGATTTAATTGAACAAGTAAAAGAAAACGAAAAAGAAATAGATAAATTAGAAATTGAGAGATTAGAGCACGAAAGGTTAGAGCACGAAAGGTTAGAGCACGAAAGGTTAGCAAAACAAAAAACCGAATTAGCAATAAATAATATAGACTTACTTTATTTTGCAAATCAAAACCAAAACCATGCTCTTAAAACAAATAAATTAGAGCAATTACTAAGCACTAATTATTTATTAAAAGATATTTATAATAATATAGAAGAAAACATTGCCATTTACAAAGAGCAAATAATTAAATATAATGAGACAACTTTAGAAAAACTTATAGAAAATAATAGTAAAACAACAAGCGGAGAGAAATATAAGCTTTATTATTTGTTATATGTATTAAATTTAATAACTTATTTAAAAGAAAAAAAAATTAAGAACTCTATAAAAGAAGAATTAAAAGACTTCAATAATAATTCAAATTATTGCGACGATGGCTCTTTAAATGATTTTAATTTATATAATACAACATTAAATAGTATGTGCACTAAAAAACAAATAACAAATTTAGACTTATTTGTTGTGAGAAAAACAACAAATAATAAACAAAAAATACTTCCACAAAAACGCAGTTAAAAATTTATTTTATATTTATATATTAAATTGAAATATAAAATAATATGTTTAATACATTTAAGAAAATAGGTCGCAAATCAAAAAAAAATACGCGAAAATTTAACAAACTTAAATGCTCTCCATATCAAACTAAATATGTAGACAGGGAATTAAAACAATATACATGCTATACTCGTAATAATTTACAATTATTTAAAAATGTTTGGAATGCTAATAATAGCGACAAAATCTTGACTAATAATAGTAAAGAAATATGGGATTTTTTCAAGAATAAATTGGATAAACAATGCTATGATGAATTATGTTGGTTAAAAAAAACGCAATTAAGTAAAGTTAATAATAGCGAATTATTAATAAAAGAAATATTTAAGCCATTTTCTCCTGAAACTTGGTCGTCAAAGCCAAATACGTGGCTATCTAGTATTGATATAACTAAAATAATGAAACAATATGAAAAATCTCATAAACATTTTAAGTTTATAGGGCCGTCTCCAATAGATTTTGATGCAAAAGAAATGTTTTCAACTTGCGTTTGGGAGCAATTATGTAATTTTAATTTAGAAAATCATATCAAAAATAAAATTAGCAAGATTGGAGTAATATTTAATACCGACCCTCATAATAAGTCAGGAAAACATTGGATATCATTATTTGTTGATTTGGATAAAAAATTCGTTTTTTACTTTGATAGCAATGGTTCAAAAGTGCCAAAACAAATTAAAGTATTAATAGCAAGAATAGTAGAACAAGCACATAATTTAAATATTCAATTAACAGTAGACAATAATGAAGGTTTTATTCATCAATATGGCGATGGACAATGTGGTATGTATGCGTTATATTTTATAATAGAATTATTACAAGAAAATAAAAATTATAGTTATTTTAAAAATACACGCATAAAAGACAGCACAATGAAAAAATATAGGAAAAAATATTATAATGAGGCAAACATAAAAATGAATTCAGTGTTTAATGAATAATTAAAAAATTAACCCAATAAAAATTGAATTAAAGATTATGATTATTATTATTAGACTTATAACATTAATAATAATCTATTATGGCAGCAACAACCAAAAAGGTGCTTACTGAAGATTTGGGCAAAATGTTCGAAATGGCAATTTGTTTATATTATGAAACGCCTTATGATGGAACTTATAAATATAGTTTGGTTGAAGCACAATCTCTCAAAAACAGACTTAGCAATCTTAAAAATGTCTTTCCTTATAACATTAGGCATTGCGCAAGATACGGAAGCAAATATGATTTTGAATGTGTAGACAACCCTTTAATCCACTTAAGCGCTAAAACGAGCAAAAATAAGACTGGCAAAGTGTGTCCGCAAGTGCTAGGGCAACCCTCACGCAAAAAGTTTTGCGAGTTTTTCGCACTTGACCAAAGCATAGGCTTAGACCAAATCAAGCTCTTTATTAGTAATAACATAGCTAATTTATTACAAGTCTATAGTGCACATACTTTTGATTGTCCTATGTTATATTATAATAAAACTAGTGATGTGCTTGCCTTTATATTATTAAAACAAGAGATAAATTGGTCAAATTATAGCATTAACTTTAGTCATAATATTAAAAAAAAACTATGGAATGAAAGTTCGTCTATTAGCATAAATGGCATAACAATTGGCGAATTTCAAGTGCATAATAATCGCGACTGCATTAAATTTCGCTGGGCATTTGAAAATTTGCTTACAGTGTTTGGGGAACATTTTACAGTTGTTGCTTTGTAGGCTCTAATCAAGTATAATTTATGCGCTAGCCTTTATATTGTTTTTTTATTGTAATTGTAAAAGCGTGACTATTTTGTCATAATATGTTTTATCAATTTCGCAGCCTTTAAAAAGTCGTTTAGTGTTTTTACAAGCAAGCGCAGTTGTTCCAGAGCCTAAAAATGTATCTAATATTGTATCGCCTTCATTCGAATGTTTTTTAATGAGTTCTTCAAATAGCGCCAAACTCTTTTGCGTAGGATGAAACCTATTTTTACCGCCTTGTAACGGATAACTATAAATGCCGTTGTCATAACTGCTATTAAATGTTGGATTGCTGTCTTTAATGCCTAATAGTGCAATCTCTCTTGTATTAGTTAAATAATTGACTTTACTATTTCTTGGTTGCGGATTAGTCTTAATCCACTCAATAAACCTAATTTGCTTAAAATTGTATTTTTCTAATAGGTCTTTTAGGTTTGTAATTTTCCATAAGTCAAAGAACATTATTAATGTGCCGCCTTTTTTTAGTTTACTATAATAAAGCTCAATAAACTTTTCCAAAATAGCTAACGTAAAATCACTATCCCAAGACCCGTAGTCAGTTTTAACGCAATATTTTTTTCCGTATATTGACCCATATTTAATATAGTTGCTTTTATGAGTGTCGTCTTCTAACGCGTTTTGCTCTTTATAATTTGTCCATTCTTCTTCTGACTTAACCTCGTTAATGTCATTAGCTTCATTATATTTAACATTATTATAATGCTTATCTAGTCCACTCGACTTAGATATAATATAAGGCGGGTCCGTTAATATTAAATCAATAGAGTTAGGGTCTAATGTTTTTAAATATTCTAGACCGCACATATTTTCAACGCTAATAGAAGGATTAGCATTAGCAATGGCTTGATTGTCAGTACTTTTATTACAAGCTTGAGGTTCAAGCAATTTAATTAGTGCATCTTTGCTTTTTGATTTATAATTTGTAATTCCTTGTTGCTCACATTGTAACATAAGGTCGGCTTTGGTTAATTTTGCTAAATCCATAACTTGGTTATAATGTATTACTTAATAGTTGTATATTAATTATTCAATTTTTAAATTTTTAAATTTTTAATAATTGAATAATTATTATGTTATAATATATGAAAAAATAATTTTTAATGTCTACGTCTTCTTCTTGAAGCTTTGTGTCGTCTCCTTCCTTTTGCCTTTCTGCTTGTATGGCTTGTCGATTGTTTGCGACGCGCTTCCTCTTGTTTTTCTCTCTCACACTCTGCAGCTGCCGCTTTTTTTCTCCTATTTGCGTTCCTATTACTACCATAACTTACATCACGTGGTTTAGGGTATGCACACGCTGGACTTAATGGAGTTGACGGACTTGGTGGGCTTGATGAACGCGATGACATTTTGTTTATATATAAAAACTATATAAAAACAAAATGAAAAATTACTAAATACAAAAATTAGTTGTAATTAGCTATTAAGATAAATTTGTATGTGTATGCGTAATGTTCCATAATTTTTCTAAGCTCCATATAGGAGTGCGCTTGTTTACTGCCCATAATGAAATGCGATTTACATAATGGCGACAATCATTAATACCTAATATATATTTTTTTGGTAGAGTTTTTTCAAATTGCTCAACTTCTTCCAACGATTTGCTGGTTTCACCCCAATATATGGTTTTATTTGGAACATTTTCGGGTATATAAAATCTATATAGCTTATCAATAAATGTTAGTTGTTTATTTGAAGCAACTGCGCCATTACTATTTACACTAATAGCATTTACACTAATAGAATTAGCATTATTTGCATGATTATTTATTGTTTTAAATTCGCATTTATTTGGTTCGCAAAAAGGGCGATAATCGTATCTTAATAGACTATTGTTATTTTTAAAACTTATTCCAATATGATATAAGTTGAAGTCATCATTAAATCGTTCTAAATGTAAATGAACTTGTGTTTTTGTATTAATTAGGGGCATAGAAAAAAATGAGGCATAGTGAATTCCTAAAAATAGAAGTGCTAATTTGAGCATTATATATTTATATAAAATAAAACATTATATTTTTATATAAATTATAAATTATAAATTAAAGTGTTGAATTTGTAGTATACTATATGGCAAATTTAAATAGCAACGCAAATTTAAATAGCAACGCAAAATTAAATAGCAACGCAAATTTAAATAGCAATGCGAGTTTTATAACAAGTAAGGAAAATAAAGAGGTTTTATGGAATGTATTATATAACAATAAATTATTTAATAATATACCGGAATCAAATTTTAATAATGTTCAAATATTATTTGAAAAAACAATAATAAGAAGTTTGGATGAAAACAGAGAACTTGCTAGTGATACTATTAGCAACCCAAAAAATATTATTGCTATAAACAAAATTATATTACAAAATATAGTAACAACCATAGCTAATTATAAAAAATCATTATTAACTCCCATCGAAATCAAAGAAACTTTAAAAGCCGAAAAACTAGAAGAATTTGACAAAGAACTTAATGCTAAAAAGGTCAGCTTTAATGACCTTATAACATTAAAAAAGCCCAATATAATAGATTTTAGCGATATTAAAGAAGACGACCCATTAACAACTAATAATATGAATGAACTATTAGAAAAAATACAAAAAGAGAGAGCTATTACTTTTCCTCATCCTCCTCCTCCTGCTAGCAATGAAGTAGTCGATTTAAACGAAGACACATTTATAAAAGAAGAATTACAAGTCTCTCAATTTAATACTAACAATTCTTTAACAAAAATACAAAATGGAGAGAATACACAAGATATACATAGTAAAATAGATAAATTGTCTAACCAATTAGCAGACCTACTAGCTAATCAAATGCTAATAATGGAGAAATTGAATATAAAAAATTGATTTATATCTTTTTATATTTATTGTTAGAGTTAAAGTTTAACAATAAATAATGTACACAAGCCCTTTTATAGATTTGCTCCATGATTTGTTAGGTATGGGGGCAATTTGGTTGTTATTAATGCTTAGTTATATTATATTATATGGGCGCTTATGTTGAATATTCCATTAAATTAAAGTTTCTCCAATTTATATGCGCCATTGTCTTGTGTTACTAACTTACCTACAAGCAACAATTCATTTTTCAAGAAACTATCATAATCATAGAGCTCTTGTGTTTCTTTATTATACGCATATTTAATTTTATTTAATATTAACTCATTTAATTTTAATACTTGTTTTCGCTTGTTTAGTTTCATACCTTCGTCTTTATCTTGTGCCTCTATATTTGGAGTATATATATATTTGGTTTCGCTTGGATTACCTATTACAAAGCATTTAACATTTTTTTCTGTACTTGAAGCCCGTGTATGAATGCTACAATCTATTGCCGACTCCTTTACGCTTTGTAGCAAAGAGGCATTAATTTCCTCTTTTATGCTCGATATTTCATATAAATATTCATCGCTTGTAATAATTTTCTTTCTATCTTTTTTCGATATATCTTTTAGTCTCAACTCAATAGATAAGTCACTATTCAATTGTTCCTCACTAAAAACCATTAAATATAAAAACACGTTAACAGTTTGTAGCTCTTTAGGTAAGTCACTATGACTACAAATGCGACGCGCTCGTCCAATGACTTGGTGAATACGAACTGGGTGCCAATATGGCTCGGTTATATGGACATAACGCACATTCTTTAAACTAATACCTTCAGCACCCGATGAGGTAATCATTAGCACCTTGATTATTTGTCCTAAGAAATTATTCTCTGATAGTGTTTGTAATGTTTTTACTAACGATGACGGAACAAGCTTCCAATTACTATTTAATACATTTTTAATAATTTCACGCTCTTCAGGAGTTTCCGAACCTGTATAAGAAGCAAACATAGGCTTATTTATATCTTCAGAGGACACATTTAGAATGTATTCTCCGCTTCCATTTTTTTTAATCTTAAATTCAGCAAAATTATTTTCCTTCAAAACCAATTTTAAAATACCAATACCTTCTAATGTTTTGAATTGTGAATATAATAAATGAATACCTTTATGGTCACTATCAATAATATTTTCTAAAATATGTAAAAATTTGGGGCTACAGCGTTGCAAACCTTCTTTGGAGAGATATTTGCTCCCATATTTCTCAAGTTCTGTTAGCGCTTCAACAATACGCTTACTGTAACTTGTATCAGTTAATTTCTGACTTGCCGCATCTTTTTCTAAATCATAAATATCATCAGCATCATACTTTCCGTCTATATTTTCCAATTTTTCAGAAACACATAAGTCATCAATAACATCTTCAGAGAGATTTTTACATATTGCTTCTTCATCATCTAAAGCAGACATATTTTCTAATGTTGTTTCTAGCGTTTCATCATTATTTGGCATAGGTCGTTTTATAGCCGGTTTTGGAAATACAAAATTACAAAAAGCACGCGAGAAAATGCGATATGTTGAAACACTATCATTGTAAAGGTCGTCACCTTGGGCTCCTGTTTTTGTTTTTTTTGATTTTTTCTTTTTATTAGAGTCCTCTAATTTACGCTCTTGAACGCGGGCTTCTTCATATATACCAAATTGAAAGTCACTCATAGGAATTTTAATTATTTTGAAATCATTGCTATTCGAATGTGAGTATTTAGGCATCAACTGCTCTTGTGCACTTCTAAAATAAGACGTTAGTCCAATTATACGCATTTTAAACATTGATGGATTATTTATTGAATTATTTGGGCTAATAAATAATGACTTAAAATCATCAAAATTATCAGGAAGAGCCTTATAACCGTTTACATTTATTTTGTTGCCTGCGATTTTGATAGATTGCGACTCTAGTGCCTCCTTTATTTTTTTTAAAAATTCTTCGCTTGTTATTATATCGCTCGAATAAGTCAGTTTATTTTTATTTGTGTCTGATTTAACGTACCCAAATGGATTTTGTGTAATAGTAACTTCATAGTTGACAGCATTATATTCTATAAGGTCAACATAATTTAATATATTTGCTTTTTTTAGAATGTCTTCTATTTTTTCTTTTGTCATTGTTTTCTTATCTAATATTAGCTTACAATTATAGCTCCTGATTGTCCCGCGCAAAATGTTAAATAATATTGCTATTTCATTTGGATAATTAATAATTGGTGTTCCGGTCAATAATATAATTTTACAATTTTCTGCGTCCATCAAATAATTATATAATTTCATTGATAACGCGGTTTTACGGTTCAATTTATTAACTATTCGGCTAATAAAATTATGAGCCTCATCAATAATAATTACTTTATTAGAAAAAGGATTTATTGTTCCACCGTAAGTCATTCCATTTAAATGAGAGCTTCGCAATCCATTATAACTTATGAATTGGTATTTATAATTTATCATTTTATCTAATTGAGAATTTATTTTCTTCTGGTCCTCAAAATCCAGACTGTCATAATTTGGCTCCTTTTTCACATTAACAAACCAGGCTCCACCATTACTAATTATATATTCTTGAGGTAATTTTAATAATGAGCTTAAATATTCTAAGTATTGCGGGTTCATTTTGGTATCTATAAACTCCCAAAATTGATTTTTCTTATACATATAGTCTCCGCATTTTTTCAATTCTTCAACATAATTGTCTCTTAGCGAGGCAGGTGTCATAATTAACACTTTTTTGTCATTTTTAATTCCTTCGGCAATAGCAATAGAAGAACAAGTTTTACCTGAACCAAGTCCATGGTATAATAAGAGCCCTCTGTATGGTGTATAAATATTTATATAATCTCGTACAATCTTTTGATGAATTAAGAGAGAAAAATTGGAGCTGTCATTAGTAGCGCAACTTATGGATGCTTTACCTGACAACATATCTTGTTCTTCTTTTAATAATTGTTCTTTATATGGTTCAAAGAGAGAATTAATAAAACTAATAAAAATCTCTCTATTATATAAATAATAATTCGAAGCTTTTATTAACACATTGGGCTCTAATTTGGGAATTCTTGCACTATAAAGTGTTTTACCTATGCGTAAATCTTTTGGAATAATTAAAGTCTCGTCAATAGTTTCAGCTTGTAATTTTTTGGTTTTTTGCGTAACTAGAGTTTCTCCTGGTTTGGGTGTTAATCTCTCTTGTGAAGGTAAATTTGTTTTAGATTGTTTTAAAGCTTTATTTGATGACTCTTTAATAATAATAATTTGTCTTGTCTTAACAATTTGGCTTAAAGTATCTTCTACATTGTAAATTTTAGGCTCTAGTTTTTTACTTTCCATTATTTGGGTCGATTTTATTGTATCACTTGGTTTAATGGGTTTTATATAATCTTTTTGCACAACCCCTAAATTTTCTTGAAGTTCACTAAAAAATAGCTCCCTATTTATTAATTGTTCGCTAGTTTTATCAATAATATTCGGACCAACACCTTCACTTGGTATTTGAATCATAACTTGAAATTGTTGGGGTTTTTTTGGTATGGGTTTTATTTTTAATTGTTCCAGAGTTTCATTTATCATTATTATATATATTTAAATAATATATAATAATAAGTATTTTTAATATTTTACTTAATGTTTAATGTTTAATGTTTAATGTTTAATGTTTAATGTTTAATGTTTAATGTTTAATGTTTAATGTTTAATGTTTAATGTTTAATGTTTAATGTTTAATGTTTAATG
>Ga0209190_1000208_pt1 | contig 42445 bp, 31 predicted proteins | sample M_140205_XF_Meta_FD_187315 | JGI IMG/M metagenome (GOLD analysis project Ga0209190, IMG submission 187315) | Freshwater microbial communities from Lake Montjoie, Canada to study carbon cycling - M_140205_XF_MetaG (SPAdes) (version 2) | ecosystem: Environmental > Aquatic > Freshwater > Lake...
TATAAATCTGTTGATCTATAATATACATTATATATTCCAAATGAAGGCTCCAATATATTGAGACAGCTATCAAAAGTTACTTCGAAATTAGTTCCATTATATGATAATTCCGGCTTATAATTCTTAAAGGTAAATGCGTCATATACACTGTTACTTGTTACGCCAAATATTAATGAAGCATCGATCAAAGGTGTATAAATTTCGTGACTTATGCCTGTGCTAGGAAAAGAAATTAGTGGTCCATTATTAACTATATTAATAATTCTGCGCTTACTATAAAAACTACTTGAATATGCTGATGGAAAATAATTAACACTATTATCACCCATTCTATATATTAAAGCAGACGGGTCAAAAAGGCTAAGGCTAGTTCCGCTAATTGAAGTTATAGTACTTGGTAAAATATAACTAATATCAAAGCTAATAGAAGTTGTTGTTAATCTCCTATGATTAAAAACTAGTTCTCTCAAAATATTAAAATTAGTATCTCCAAAACTAACAGTTAGTGTTGATGAATTGTTCAAAAAACTAATATCTAAATTAGTGCTTATATCTATAATTTTTACATTTCGTTTACTTTGAAAAGTATTAAACTGATTATCACTTATATCATATATTAAAGTAAAAGAAGTGTCTTTCATAGAAAATAAAGCCTTAATGCTGTTACTCAAATCATTAATATTTGTTATTCCTGTTCTATAAATATTATTACTAATAGTTATTTGATAATTTATGGCAGATTTCAAGTCAAAATTATCACTTAAATCAATATTAAATAATATTGAGCTTAATTCTTGAACAAAATCATAACTTGGCTCATTTGCGTAATATTGTTTACTATAATCGAGCGCAACATACGAAAAATCTATTCGAGAATTATCAAAATAAACATATTGATAATTATTAGCATAATAGTTATTAAATGAAAATTCTATAGTAGGTCTTCTATCATCTATTATATCTACATTTCTTGTAACATTATAAGTATTATATGAATCATTAATTGTATATTTAAATACAAGTCGTGGTAAAGTTGAAGTCGAATATCTGCTTTTAGTTACTTTATTTAATCTTCTATTTTGGCTAGTATCAAAATAATTACTTATGTCATTAAATGTAAATGAACTAGGATTAGTATTAAAAGTTAGGGTTTTTATTATATTTGACTTTTGTTGATAATTATCGCTTACATCAAAATCATACAAAACTTTGCTAAGGTCCTCAAAAGTTCTATATACAACAAAACTAAAATCTATATTAAAACTATTAGTATCACTATGTATTATACGAGTGCTAGAAGTATAACTAGCATCATAAGTAGCCATACTATTATTCCCTAATCGTGCATCATTGAGAGTATAATTGATTGAACTAAAGTCTTGAAATAAAAAATAAGGATTTGAAATATCCCTAATACTAATTTGTCGCTTTAATATTAATGGAACTCTTGTACTTGAATTTGATATTGTAACTATATAATTAAAAGAATAGTCACCAATGATATTTAGACATAAATCAGTGTTATAACATATATCATAATACGATGTTCCGAGTGTTATATTACTTATTTCATTAACTATACTACCCGATATTGTGCGCGGAATAAATAATCTTGATGTGGTTGGATCATTATATATTATTATTCCAGCATCGCTATAAGTAGAATTTCTTGAAAAATTAATATTAGCTATAGCATTACCACTTAATTCAGCATATGGAATATTTACAAAATTTAATATTAAACTAATATCTTGTGAATAATTATTACAAATATCTTTTGCTCTATAATTTATAATACAGCTCGAATCAATAATTATACTATTTAAACTTAATTCTTTTGCGGTAATATTATGAGTTATATTAGTTCCTGAACCTACACCTATTAGTGTAAATGTAATATCACGACCATATGAAAAATCATAAATAGAGTTATCTCTATATTGAATTAGAGGTTTATTAGAAACATAATTATTAACAGGAGTAATTCTTAAATCTACAAAGCATATGTCTTGTAAAATATTAAATTTTCTTAATCTTGGAAAAGAGTACAAATATGTTGTGCTAGTGTTGGAACCTACAATGTTTTTATTATAAAATGTTAGAACTGGACTACTAATATCTTGAATATTAATAGTATAAGTTTTTGATCTATTAAATATAGTTTGCTTAAAAAATCTTGTTTTATAAGTATCATAAAAATAATCACCACCTGACAATCCCTTTGTAGAAATTTGTAGATTATAAGAACCTATATATGAAATATCTATCAAGCCAGCAGCACTATCCCCAAAAAAATTAATGGGTTTAAAGCGACCTGTTACTTTAAAATTATCAGATACATAGATACTATTACAACTGAGTTCAAAAGAATAGTTATTTAGTTTTAAACCACAAGTTATTGGATATTCTTGTGAATCTTCAGCACTTCTTCTATAAACACTATTAAAATATAAGGTAATACTTGAAGAATCAAAACTTTGTTCTATATTATTTAAAAATATACTTTTACTAGCACTCCCTATCCTAATTTCATTAGCATTAGTATCAATAGTTAATGTATTAGCAAGATTACCAATTATTTTACTAAATGAATTATCATTTATAATTGGTGAACTATAATTTCTTATAGTAATGGTATCATTATTTGTGTTTCTAAAACCAACAATATTATTATAATAAGCATAATAATTTTTATTTAAATGAGCTAAAAATCTTTCCTTTGTTGGATTTGTTTCTGTATATGAAAAATTAATGTTGTTTTGTAATAGTTGTGTGTTTCTTATGCTATTAATATAGCTCCCGCTTATAGATACTTCAAATGGTATATTAATTCGTTGCTTGCTAGTATCATAAATATATACCTTTATGTTGTCATAAAAATTATAGCTCGGATTAAAAGTATTAGTTTGAAATTGTAAAATATTATTGTATTGATTATTTTGAAAATAATTACTACTTATTTCAATAATAGGGCCACAATTTACTACAACTGTTCTAATATTTTTGATGGTTATATTCTCATAATCTGTAACCCTATACAATATATTGTATTCTAATAATCCCGTTCCACTAACTATATTATTTGAAATGTCATCATTAATAGCTTGTTCGGATGCTGGAATACTTGTAATAAAATCTAGCGTATTAAGATTGTGTCCATATTTATCAGCAGCAATATAAAATTTCTCAATATACCTTGAATCTAAGTTAAGATCATATTTATTATATACACTTTGACTTAGATCATAATAGTTACCTTCTTGAGTTATTAATTTTAAATAACTTGTTGTAATAGGCCCATATGTGCCCGTTTCTAAATGAGGTATTTCGGTGTAAAAAAATTTAGAAATATACTCGCGCTCAGTAAATGGGTTTATGGTTCTATTTAAAAATGCTATATTTACACTTGAAAAATCAGCAAATACATTAACTTTAAATGAACCATAATAGTAAGTTTTATTAGTATTAACATTGACATATTCTTTTAGCCTAGTAGGTTGATAAGTTCTATCTATTGTTATTAAATTACTTATATCCTGATTTATTAAGCGGATTGGAAAATTGATGGATACATCAATAATTACATATGAACCTGGTCCTAATCCAAAACTTAAGTCATAAATATTGGTAGTATAAGTAGAGTGCCTATTTTTGTTAAAACTTAATTTATAATCACCAGCAATATATGATATATCTATTGCACTAACTTTGTTCAAAAATTCATTATTATTTGCCAAATTATTATTATTAATATAACTACAAATTGAAGAATAGTAGAAAAAATTATTATTACTTATTTCTTTATTACCAAAACTTGGTACATTAGTACCATAACTAAAGTCATATGATTTTATGGATAACTTTATACTACTAAAATCATTATAATTTCTTATAGAAAAACTAATGTCTCCATAATAATATTTTAAATTGCTTACATCCCTGCCCCTAAGTATATATAAATTACCACTTACATCATTATCGTTATCGCTATAAAACAATTTATTCGTGCTATTATCAGCACTAGCAGGAATTGTTATTGTAAAACTGTTATCTATTGCGTTTAAACTATAGTTATAGCTACTAGTTAATGAACTACCGCTAATAGTAAATTGAAAATTACCGCAAAAGTCTGTTGTTGTTCTAAATATATAAGTTCTAGCATTCATAAAATAGAAATTACTTCTAACATCTGTTAGCGAGCTATCATAAATTGTTCTATAACGGTGATTAATATTTAACAATTGATAATTCTTATCATAAAATCTAAAAAAATCACCATTATTGAAACTAACATCTTGCCCTCGCGATACATATATAATAATAGGTTCAGTGTTTACTGCTTCAAAGTTTATTATATGTGATATATCACTATTTTGATGTGAAAAAATTGTTAAAGGATAATTAGAAGGGACTCCTTTTATCAAATAATTATTATTTGAATTGTCAAATAAACCAAAACTAATATTTGTAACATTATTACTACTAGTACTACTAGTACTACTATTATAAATAATATATTTATTATAACTAATATCTCTATAATTAGTTATTAAATTAAAACAACTAGTCATTATTTGTATATTATATTTTAAAATATTAAATTAATAAATAAAATATTTATTATAAAAATTGAAATTTTGAAATTTTTATATAAATAACACATACTAAATAATTTTATATGGCTTCCAACGAAGAACTATCCAAAAAATATCAAAAAAAATCTGACAAAGAGCACGTATTAGATAACCCAGATACCTATATTGGATCTATTGAAAAGATTAGTTCTAATGTTCATATTTACGATGAAGAAACACACAAAATTATTGAAAAACAAATTACTTATATTCCAGGATTATATAAATTATTTGATGAAGGTATTGTAAATTGTCGTGATCATGCTATTCGTATGGAGCAATTAATAGCGTCATCTTCATCTTCGTCGGATGATGAAAAAAATTATCCTGTTACAAAGATTGATATATCAATTGATGACACTGGAATTATTACACTAACAAATGACGGTAATGGTATAGACGTGTCTATTCATCCTGAATATAAAGTATGGATTCCTGAACTTATTTTTGCTAATCTTCGAACTTCTACTAATTATGTTAAAGAAGAAAAGAAAATCGTAGGAGGCAAAAACGGGTTCGGCTTTAAGCTCGTATTAATTTGGTCAACTTGGGGCAAGATTGAAACCGTTGATGCTAAAACCGGACAAAAATATGTTCAAGAATTTAAGGATAACTTGAACATTATTGAAAAGCCGAAAATTACAAAATGCAAAAATAAACCTTACACAAGTGTGAGTTTTAAGCCCGATTTTAAACGCTTAGGTATTGAAGGATTTGACAAAGATTTTATTGCTTTATTAAAAAGACGCGCATATGATATTGCTGCTGTTACAAATAAATCCATTAAAGTCAAATATAATTCCAGTCCTATTGAAATTAAAACATTTATGAATTATATTGACTTATATATTGGAACTAAGACAGAGAAAGAGAGACTCTATGAGGAAGCAAATGAGCGTTGGGAGTATGCGGTTTGCTTAGCACCCAACGAAGAATTTTCGCAAGTAAGTTTTGTAAACGGAATTTTTACATCAAAAGGTGGTAAGCATGTTGAATATATTGTAAATCAGATTGTGCGAAAATTAACAATATATATTAAAGAAAAAAAGCATATTGATGTTAAGCCGGCCTCTATTAAAGAACAGCTTATGATTTTCGTAAATTGTACTATTGAAAATCCAGCGTTTGATAGTCAAACAAAAGATTATTTAAATAGTGCGGTTTCTAATTTTGGGTCGTCATGTGAGGTTTCTAATAAATTTATTGAAAAATTGGCTAAAATGGGTGTAATGACTACTGCTTGTAATTTAACAGAGGTTAAAGAAAATAAAGCAATTAAGAAAACCGACGGGTCTAAATGCAAAACTATTAGAAATATTCCTAAACTAGTAGATGCTAATTTTGCGGGTACTGCAAAATCTTCGCAATGCGTATTAATTCTTTGTGAAGGTGATTCCGCAAAATCTGGAATTATTTCAGGTCTTTCGCGTGAAGATAGAAATTTTATTGGTGTATATCCGATGAAAGGCAAAATGTTTAATATTAGAGGCGAAAGTATTAGTAAAATTGGTGAAAATAAAGAAATTAGTGAAATTAAGCAAATTGTCGGTTTAGAGCATGGAAAAACTTATACTTTAGAAGATGTTAATAGTAAACTACGCTATGGAAAACTATTATTTATGACAGACCAAGATTTAGATGGTAGTCATATTAAAGGGCTAGCTATTAATATGATTGAAAGCGAGTGGAGTTCATTAATTGAAATACCCGAATTTATTGGTTATATGAATACTCCTATTTTAAAAGCAACACACGGGAAAGAAGTAATTCCATTTTATAATAATGGCGAATATGAGCATTGGAAAAATAGTAATAGTGATTTTGCTAAGTGGAGTATCAAATATTATAAGGGTCTTGGAACAAGCACAAGTAAAGAATTTAAAGAATATTTTGCAAATAAAAAGATTGTAAATTTTACAAGTATTGAAACTTGTAGAGAAAGTATTGACAAAGTATTTAATAAAAAGCGAGCAAATGATCGTAAAGAATGGCTTTCTAACTATGATCGTTCTAGCTATTTAAATACATCTAAGTCTTATGTAACTTATGGGGAATTTATAAATAACGACATGATTCATTTCTCTATTTATGATAATGAACGTTCTATTCCTAATATTTGTGATGGTCTCAAAATATGTTTAAGAAAAATCCTATTTTCCGCTCTTAAAAAGAAATTAAATAGCGAAATTAAAGTCGCACAATTTAGCGGCTATGTTTCTGAGCAGTCCAGTTATCATCACGGTGAAGCAAGTTTAAATGGAGCAATTATTGGTTTAGCTCAGAATTTTGTCGGCTCAAATAATATTAACTTATTTAAGCCAGAAGGACAATTTGGAACACGTCTTCAAGGTGGTAAAGACGCGGCATCAGAAAGGTATATTTTCACATATTTAAATCCAATAACACGCAAAATATTTTCCGAATTAGATGATGCTATTCTAGACTATATTGAAGATGATGGTACAAGTGTTGAACCCATTTATTATGTTCCTATTATTCCTATGATTCTTGTAAATGGAACAAAAGGAATTGGAACAGGGTTCAGTACAGATATTATGTGTTATAACCCTATTCAAATTATTAACTATTTAGAGGCAAAATTAAATAAAGTTAGCGAAGTAGACCTAAAAGCACTAGTTATTGAACCTTATTATCAAGGTTTTAAGGGCAAGATTTATCCTTGTGACGCAACACATAAAAAATATATTATTAAAGGATGTTATGAAACAATTGGACCAGACAAAATTCGCATTAGCGAGCTTCCTATTGGCACATGGACACAAGATTACAAAGAATTTTTAGAAGGCATTTTAGATGTTAAATCAAGTAAAAGCAAATCTACAAAAGCAAATGATGAATATGTTAAAGATTTTGTTGATATGTCTACAGACATAAATGTTGATTTTGAGGTCACATTTTATCCTGGAATTTTATCTAAATTAATTTCAGAAGACTACGAATATAGTATTAATGGATTAGAAAAATACTTGAAACTGTATACAAGTCAGTGTACTAGTAATATGCATTTATTTAATGAAAAAGAGCAATTAAATAAGTATGATAATGTTTATGCTATTGTTGACTCCTACTATGTTATTCGTTATGATTATTATGCTAAGCGAAAGAAGTATATTATACAAATGATTGAGCGTGAGCTAAAGGTTTTAAGCAACAAGGCGCGTTTTATTCAATATAATTTAGATGATAAGATTGATTTGCGTAAAAAGTCAAAAGATACAATTTATAAAATTATGGTTGATTTAAAATTTGATTTAGGAGAGACAAATGACTACAATTATTTAGTAAAGATGCCTATGGATTCGGTATGTAAAGAAAATGTTGAAAAATTATTGAATGAGCATGAACTTAAGAAAAATGAATTAAAAACTATTAGCACAAGCAGTTTAGAAAATATGTGGCTTAAAGAGCTAGATACATTAAAAATTGCTTACACTCAATTCTTGGAAACACATATTAAAACTGACGACAAATCTAAAAAATCTAAAAAAAATAAATAATACCCTAAATATGCTGCGAATTTTATTAGTATTTAATTTTTTTTTTATTTAATGTTTTTTTTATGTTTTTTAAATGTTTTTTTTAATGTTTTTTAATGTTTTTTTATAGAAAATTATTTAATTTTGTATGATTTTATATTATAAAATATATTACATATATTATAATATAAAAAATATGGCTACACCTGATATTTCGAATTTAATAATTTATAATTCAAATCATGATATAAGTTATATTGAATATAATAAACAAATAATACCTTATGGTTTTAATACAACATATATATATCATAGCAATCAATATTATTCTGACCAACCAGCACTAGCTCGTATTAATAATAATTTAATAATTGAAAGCGTAGATAGCAATATTATAATGTCTACAGCAGAAAATAAGAGAGTTATTGTGAAAAATAATATGGCTGTTAATGCAAATTTAGATGTTTCTAATATTTTAACAACAAAATTACTAAAAGTTACTGATATTTGTTTAAATAATATTCTATATTTAGATTCATCGCTTAATGCAAATATAATTGGTGATCTTAAGATACAAGGAAGTATTAGTCAAGTGACAACGGGTATTAGTGAAGAAAAAAAAGGTTTCACAAGTAATAATGCTGCTTTAACTACAAGCTCATTTGCTTATGGGGTCATAAACATAAGTAGAATCATTTTATCAAATATATATTCTTCTAATATTACAAACTCTTATATTTATAATACACCTATTGGTTACACTAGTAGTAATATTACTCTTCCAGATATGGCTATTTTTACTGATGTTTCATTACAAAGTTTGTCATTAAATAGTGGAGGTATTATTAAATTTTCTAATAATACTAATACAAATAATCCTACTATTATTCAAAGTTCAGAAGATTATTCTAAATTAGATATTAATAAACCTTTAATTGTTCGGGCACTACAAAGCAATACTAATATTAGTAATATTAGTATTTTTAATGGCGATATTAGTTGTAATACATTATATTATACAAGATTAAATCCTGATATTCGATTAAATAATTATTTTGATGTTTCTATAGGTAATATTAGTATTTCAGGTAATATTATTCCAACTACTAATTTCTTTAATATTGGTTCTATATTTAATAAATTTAATCAAATACATAGTAACAACTTTATTGGAAATTTAATCGGCACTTGCTCAATAGCCGATAACTTACAACCAAACTTGGATATGAGTTTTAATAATTTAGATATTAGTGGAGTTATTAGATTAGGTGGAGTAAGTTTGAATGAAACTTTACGGACCAGCTATTTAACTATTTCTGGAGCAGATATATCTTTTAGAGCTATATATGGTAAAATATATGAGGTTAGTAGCAATGTATATACAAGTCAAATTGTTGACACATGTCTCAATACAACTTATGTTACTAAATCATTTTTTGAACTTTCTTTTCAAGATATAAGTGGAAAAATAAAAGACCTAAGTAGAAATATATATTCTACACAAGTTATTGATACATGTCTGAATGCAAATTTTGTAAAAATAAGCCCTTCTAATGCTGGACAATTTAAAATTTTTGATGACAGGTTTATTTTTGAAAGCTCTGGTAATTATATACAAAAAATTTCTAGTCCTTATAATAGCGCAATAATTTGTGAATGGAGAAGTGACTTTACAAGTTTAAATAATCCAGTTATAAGATTTCATGCAAGCGGTGACATTACTAATATAACTAATTCTTACAGTAGTTGGAGCGATATTAGATTAAAAGAAAATATTGTCGATACTGGCCCTAAATTAGCAGATTTATTAAAAGTTAGAGTTGTGAATTACGATTTGAAAGGTTTAGCTAGCACTAATAAACATATAGGTGTTATTGCTCAAGAATTAGAAACAATTTTTCCTGGATTGGTTTCAGAAAATGAACCAAGCCAAGAAGATATTAAGGCATGTAAAACGGAAAACTATAAATCAGTTAAATATAGTTGTTTTACATTAATATTAATTAAAGCCTTACAAGAAGAGCAAGAAATTATAAACAAGCTAGATTCTAGAATATTAACATTAAATGAACAATATAATAGCATTAAAGATTTACAAGAGGAGACTAGAGTGATGAGCACAACCATAAATAGTTTAAAACAAGAAAATGTTATTTTAAAATATAAATTAAATGAAATTTTGTCCGAATTAGGAAAAAACATTATTGCATAATAGCATTTGTTTAAAACCACGGTTTTTGTTCTAATACTTTATTTGTTTTATTTGAATAAATTGGATGCATTATTGGAATATGCATAGTGCTCGCATCTTCCCTATATTTTAAGTAGGCAACAGCTTCATTAAATACATTATTTACACAAAAATTTAAAACTCTATTATTTAGCTCATTTACTTGCATCTGTATATTAGTATCTAAATTTTTAGAATATTGTAAATACATCGATCTCATAACAGTTACAATTTGGTCTTCGGGTTGGTCATCCACTACTATTCGTTTTTGTGATTTATTATATACACCACTTCGTATTCCGTTTTGTATATATTGAATGTTTTGCTTTGAAAAATAACTGTCTGATAATGGTGACCGCATAAAAGTGCCTGCTAATACATTTTGATAGTTCGTATTTGTATTTATTGGAATTTTGTCCATCATTGAAAATAATGTGGAAGTATTAGGACCCATAATATTAATTTTTCCATTTGACATTTATTATATTAATATATAATTTATAATATAATTTATAATATAATTTATAATATAAATTTTTAGTAATTGTTTAATAAAATATATTTTATTAATATAAGATATAAATGATAACTAAATTTAATAAAACGGTTTTAATAGTTGCTAGTGTTTTCTTAATATTTGGATTAATTATAATAGGTATTATTATTGTTAGAAGTTTAGAAGGACAAGATTTTCCTCCCATTATTACTGATTGTCCCGATTATTGGAATGTTGGCTATAATAGTGCCGGTCAAGTAAAATGTACACATAATCAAATAAATTCTGGATTGTCGACTGATGAATGTCGCACTTATAATACCGCAGAATTTAATGCATCTGCAACTTCTGAACCCGAGAAAATGTGTAAAAAATTTAAATGGGCAAAAAAGTGTAATATACACTGGGACGGAATCACTAATAATCCTAAAGCATGTCCACCAATATGAAATAATATAATCTTTATTATAAATATAAAAATTATATTTATAATAATAATATAAATGGCTCTTAAATATAGTTCTAAACATGATATTAGTTATGTAAATTATAATAATAAAAATATACCTTGGAAGCTTAACAGTTCATATATTTATCAAAACAATCAACTAACTAATACTTCTCTAAATATTGGAACTATTAACAATAATCTAGTTATTGAGAGTTCACAAAATAATATAATACTCGATACATCTCAAAATAAAAAAATTATTGTTAAAAATAATATGGATATTGCTAATTTAGATGTTTCAAATAATTTAAATACAAAGTTTAATTATGTTTATGATATTTCTTTAAGTAATAAGCTCTATTTTCCTTCACTACCTGTTAATATAATTGGAGATTTAAAAGTGTTCGGTACTATTTCTGTTGTAAATTCTGCGTCAACAGGAACAGGACTAGCTGTATCAGAAACACAATTTACCAATGTTTCTTTAAGAACAAGCGAACTTACTGATGTTAGCATTATTATTTGTGAAATTTCTAATTCATATTTTTATAATAATAATAATATTTATAATTCTTATATTTATAATGCTCCTATTGGATATGATATATCCAATAATATTAGCGCTCCACATAAAGCTATTTTTAGTGATATTTCATTAGAAAATTTAATATTGGATATTTCAATAAATAGTAAACGTTATATTAAATTTTCAAATATTAATAGTGATAATGCTATTATTATTAAAAGTTCTGATGATTATTATAAATTAGATATTAGTAAACCTTTAAATATTGGTTCAGAACAAGCTAATAATAATACTAGTGTTTTTTATGGAGATATTAGTTGTACTAACTTATATTATTCACAATTATTTCCGGATATTAGATTAAATAATTATTTTGATGTTTCTATTGGACAAGTTAGTATTTCTGGAAATCTTATTCCTATTAATACTTCTTCTAACATAGGTTCTACTAATTATAAATTTAATCAAATAACTAGCACATATTTTATAGGAGACTTAAGTGGAAGAGCCACTTTGGCTGATAACTTAGTAAAAAACTTGAACATGAGTTTTAATAATTTAGATATTAGTGGAGTTATTACATTAAATGGCTATAATTTAAATCAATCTTTATCTAGTGATTTTGTATCTATTGCTAGAGGTATTAGTGATTTTAGTAATGCTAATAGGATTTTGCGCGATTTGAGTATAAGTCTTTATTCAATGGTGGGATTTGATTTATGTCTTAATACAAATTTTGCTAAAAGAAGCTTACTAGAAGCATCCTTCGTAGTATTAAAAGATAATATAACAAGTATTAGTAATAGTGTATATTCAAAATACGATTTTGATTTATGTCTTAATAGAAATTTAATAAGGACTAATGATTTAAGCGCTATTGTGTCAGTAGTATCAAGTCCGCCCACTATATATCCTAGATTAAGTTATTTAAATAGCTCTTTAGTTAAAGTTAATAGTGCAAAAGTTAGTGATGAATTAGTATTTCCTTATGCTATAACTTATATTGATGATAATGTAGAAGATACAAATATAAGAGAGCGTTATTCGTATAGACAGACAACAGTAACTGCTACTCTTAATTTTCCTATTACTCAAACTACAACAATTAATTATAGCTATTCAAATGCTACACGTCCTGCTTCTGGAGTCACACCAAATAATTTAGGTGAAACTCGTCTAAGTATGTGGAGTGCTGGTTTAAATTATGACTATAAAAGTACTTGGGATGATCAGTGGGAGGGCGCTCTTCTCTACGCTGTGTATAGAACCTCTACTTATGAATTTATATCAACTCATAAGACTTGGCTACAGCATGAGGCTGATGCAATCGCATCAGGAAAACGCTTGGCTACTATTATAAATGCTGCACAACATGCCGCTGTCTATAATATTATTCCTCGGAATAGTGTTATTCCATATTTAGGTGGACGTAGACTTGACGTTAATGATGATTTACGTACTGGAACATCAGCAGAGTGGTACTGGACTAATGGTGATCCGTGGAATTATACTAATTGGGGTTCTGTTGAACCAAATGGTGGTCGAGGTGAACCGTATTTAAATATTATATGGTGGTTAGAAAATGGAAATTATTGGAATGATGGATTTAGTGGAGTGGATTCGACTGGTTATTTACACGCTGCCGGCGCCATTTATATGACAAACGCGTATATAGTCGACCGCAATTATTTAACATGGGAACAACATAGAGTTAGAGCAGCGTCGCTAGGTCATGAATTAGCAGTTATTACAAACGAAACAGAAAATGTAGCTGTAGGAACTGCATTACAAAATGCAGACATAGCATTAGCATGGATAGGGGGAAGACGTAAATCAAACTCTACAAATGCTTATGGTATAACTTCGGCCGATTGGGAATGGCACAATGGAGCTACATGGAGTTATACTAAATTTTATAAAGTCGGTCAGACAGAGCAATATGAAGTACGAACAGATAGTGACCCTATAGTTTCCACGCCACAAAATGGACAAGCCACACAGGTATCGTCAAGTACTGTACCTACAGATATTAATCTTTCAAATGTAAAACTGCCACTTCTTATGGCTTCGGCTAATGGATCTATTGTAGCAACAGCAACAGCAATTAATGTCCCAAGTATTCCATCTAATTCGTCTAATAGTACTATTAATAATCCTCAGTTTGTTAGCGAAAATACAACTGGACCTGATGTTAATAGACAAAGAAGTATTACTACAAATACTATAATTAAAAGTTATACAAATACAAATATAAGTTATAGTCTTAATAGTGGTTTAACAACGGGTTCATTTAAAATTTCTGATAATAGTAACAACACATCGAATTATAATTCACCATTTAGTGTTAATAGTATACCAACAAGTTATTCATGTATAGCAGTTACTAATGACGGTATGTTTATTGCTCTTGGTAAAGCAAGTGATGTTACTGTATATATTAGAAACTCTAGCACTATTGGTTGGACTACTATAGGGTCTCCTATTAGTATTAATTTTAGTGCATATACTAACATTGATGTCGGAATAATACCTACACAATATACAGATATTAACTGGAGAAAAAATCTTCAAAATCTTGCTATAAATTATATTAGCGGTTCAACTAATCCAAAAATTTTTTTAGCTTTTGGTGATACAAGAAATAGTGTTAAAATATATAGCTATAGTGGTACTTTAACGCTTTCAAATGGCTTATATACTGTAGCAGCTGGAAATTGGGATTTAAAACACACACATTCGGCTGTAACTCTAGGCGAATCTGTTGATACAAATTTTGGTTATTTTGTAGTATTATCACATAACCCACGAATATTAGTATTTAGTGTTGCTAATAAATTTTATAGTTATAATTGTAGTGATAATCAATTTACTGCAAGAGGTTCTGCTTTATCGACAACATTACCTGCAGGAGTAACAAATTTTACAAATATTATAGCATTAAAAATAACTGCTGATGCTGATAAAATCATTGTATCAAATACACATTATGTGTATATTTATAAATGGAATACTATTACTAGTTTGTGGGTAGAATTAAAAAATATTAGGTTATTAACTAGTACTAATAGTCCTATTGTAACTTTTACTTATGGTAGTTCAATTCCAATTCCAGCTGGACCTAGAAGTCTTGATATTAGTAATATTAGCGCTAATGAGTGTGTATTTGCTATAGGTTATCCTGATAAACTTATAACTTCACGAAATAATAACAATGCACGAGGTTATGTTGAATATTGGAAATTAACAGATAGTTCATTAACTAGGTTAGCAACATTAGTTCCTCGTAAAAGAGATATTTACAATTCGAGCGTTGATAGTGATGAATATTTTTTTAGTGCTGGCGGTATTAAAATTACAAATGTAAACACTATAATTGTAGCTCCTAATTTTAAATTTCATTTTAATAGTAGTGCTAAAAATTATGAATTAGATACACAGACTACTGACTGGGCAACACATAATAGTAAAACAACACTTAGTCGTTTCTTTGCATCTATAGAAAACGAAGTGGAAAACGAACTTGTTAAAATTCGTGCTAGAAATAATAATGTTTGGATAGGAGGAAAGCGAGTGGCTACTTCTATAAACCGAGATGGTAAAACATCAATAGATTGGGAATGGGTTACACCAAACTCGTGGATCTATCGAAATTTTGCTATAAATGAACCAAATAATAGTTCCGATCAAAGGCTTCTATTTACAAACAGTGGATGGAACGATTGGACATTAAGCACTAGTGCGCAAGCGCAAGCAATATTTATGACACTATCTACCACGCAACCTTTATATTCGTTAAGAAACACGTTCACTATTTTTAATAATTTTTTCTTTCATTCAAGTGGATTTTCTGCGAGTTATTTTCCTACAGACATATCAACCACCGTAATAGCAAGATGGTATTCACTTACTACAGCTTCAAATCCAACTAATGATAATACTATTACTTTTAAAGCAAATGGAGACATTCGTTATAAAGATCGCATTTCTTTTAGCGACATTAGATTAAAAGAAAACATTGTTGATACAGGTCCCAAATTAGAAGACTTACTAAAACTTAGAGTAGTCAATTATAACTTAAAGGAATCTAAAGGTGCTAAACTAATTGGTCTTATTGCTCAAGAATTAGAGCAACTATTTCCGACTTTAGTTAATGATGGCGAATTAAGCATACAAGATATTAATCATGGTAAAACAGAAAGCTATAAAACTGTTAAATATAGCTCTTTTGATGTTATATTGATTAAAGCTTTTCAAGAGCAGATTGCTATTATAAACAAACTTACTTTACAATTAGATGAAATAGATGAAAAATGTAAATTATTAAAAAATATTAGGCAAGACAATGTTATTTTAAATCAAGAGCTAGACTTTTTAAAGAGTGAAAATGAGTTATTTAAAGTTAATATTAATGAAATATTAAAGTTAATGAAAAAAGACATTATAATCTAAATCTAAGTCATAATTTATTATATATTATTTGTAAATAATATATAATGTCCAAAGAATTGTTTGCTTTATTGCCTAATGAAGTGTTAAATTTGGTATGGGCAAATATTGATCCACTATTGAAATATAGCTTAAACAAGGAAAATTTTAATAAATATTATATGTGCCGTTACTGTAATATTCATTATAGTGCTATTACTAATTATAACAATTATAGTTACTATTATTATTTATTAAAAAATGACTTGGTAATATTTAGTGAACTAGTTTTAAAAATCTATATTGAAAAGTTAGTTAGTGGAGAAGTAAATATTAAAAAGCATAATAATATATACTATAAAAATTTAACTTTTTATAGTTTGATTGACTTTTTCTATTATTATAGTAATAATAATAATACTAATAAAAGTAAGACTATTATAAATGAAATTATAAGAAAATATAATTTAACTCATTTAATTAAAAAAATACATAAAAATAATGTTAATAAAAATATTAGATGGAACACATAAATTATTATAATGCTAATGATATTAAATATATATATAATAGTGTATCCAATTATATAAAAAATTTAGACAAGCCAAATTCTATAAAATATTTATATGTATATGGTGATATTGGTATTGGTAAAACAACTATTATTAAAAGTATTCTTCAATCATTAAAATATAATATTAATTATATTGATTGTAATCAAAATAAATTGACGGTTGACGAATTAATGAATATGACAAACAATAGCGATGTATATTCTATGTTTTTCAATAATAAACATAGCAATGCTTTAATAGTAGATAATATAAACTATTATTCTTATAGCGACAAGAGCTATTTTACAAATTTGATTAAATTGTTAAAAAAAAAGAACACATATAATTCTATACCTTTTGTATTTATAAATACATTACATGAGGAGAAAAAATTTGCAGAACTATATAAAATATCTACATTGCTAAAAATTAATCCACCATCAAATAGTCAATTAAAAAATATAATTCTAAAATTATATCCTTCTATATTTGAATTAGAAAATAGTAAGCACATAGTAAATAATATATTAGATTATCTTGACAATAAATTTTATAAATTAATTAATATACACTATTTTTATTATAATAATATTATAGAATTAAAATTTAATAATGTTACAAATAGCAATAATGCTAGTAGTACTATTATTAACAACAGTAATATAAAATTGTTAACAAAAAATTTACTTGAGCATAAATTTAATTTAAATGATTTAGATATAATAAATTATTCAGACAGAACCAGTTTAAGTTTGTTATTACACGAAAATATAATTAAATTATTTAATGCTAATTTGTCTATTGATGATTTGAAAATATATAAAAAGATATTACAAAATTTTGCGTTTTGTGATTGTATAGACAAAAATATTTTTTTATATCAAATATGGCAATTGAATGATATTACTTATATTATTAAAATATTTTACAATAATTATATATTATATCAAAATAATTTATTAAAGCATATAGATCAAAAAGAGATTATATTCACAAAAATATTGACAAAATATAGCAGTGAGTATAATAATTTTAATTTTATATTTTCTAATACACAATTATATTGTACAAATAAAAAAAATTTGTTACTGTATATGTTTGTATCTGAAAAATACGATGAAACACATATAAAATTAGTATATAATAGAATTATTAAGCTTATAGAGCAATACATTAACTATAAAATTAATAATTCGTATAAAATTTTAGAAGAAAACATAGAACTTAATTATGATGAATTTTTCCAATAATTATTTTTCCATAATTATTTTTCCATAATTATTTTTCCATTGACTAATTTTCCAAGACATTCTCCAATATCTTCATTAGGTAAGCATTCATAAATAACATTGTTTATTTCATTTTTGTAGTATGTTATACCTTTAATAGTAATTGAAACCAGTTCTTCTTCTTCCTCTTCCTCTTCTTCCTCCTCTTCCTCCTCTTCTTCTTCTTCTTCCTCTGTTTCTTCTTCCTCTGTTTCTTCCTGTTCCTCTTTTGCTACGCTTACCTCGTCTTCCTTTACAACATTTACTGTTTCTTCTGCTTCTGCTTCTGCTTCTTCTTCTGCTTCTTCTTCTGCTTCTTCTTCTGCTTCTTCTTCTTCTTCTTCTTCTTCTTCTTCTTCTGCTTCTTCTGCTGGTTCTTCTGCTTCTTCTGTTTCTCCTTCTTCTTCCTCTTCCTCTTCTGTTTCCTCTTCTGTTTCTTCAACAGCTTTCTCCATATCGCATTTCTTTAGATCAAATTCCACTGTTTTTTCAGGATTATTATTTTTTAATTTAATAATTTTTGAACTTTGCTCACTAACTTCGTTCACATTAATAGTAATATTACCTTTGCTCTCCTTTAATGCATTATATTTTTCAAATAGTTCACTATAGTCATATACTAATTTATTATATTGTTCATTTAATTCAATATGTTCTGGTAGCTTTACTAATAAAGTTTTTAGACTATTCATTAGTTCATTGTTTACCTTATTTTTTTCTATAAAAACAGTAAAATTACTCCTCAAAGATTGTGTAATATCTTGCGATAATTTATTAATAAGAACAGTTATATCACTATCCATCTTATGAATATTATATGTTATATTTTTAAATTAATTTAATAAATATTTTAAAACAATTTTAAAAAATATTTATTGTTCTGCAAAAATACTATTTTACATTTATTTTGTATGTCTTAGTAGTATTTTGTTTATTATTAATAGATTTATTATTTAGTATATAGTCTTCGTTTTCGTCGTATAATTCGGGGGTTAATTTTGATAATGGTTTATCAACTACTAATAGCAGTCGTTCATGTTTTAATAATTTTCTATATTCTTGAATATTTAAATTTCCATAAAATTTCTCTAATGTATAATAAGGTGAAGGCGCCAATTTAATATTTTTCTCATAATCATAAATTTTGCCATATATATTATTTAATAAATAATATCTCTCAAATTTTTGTGATGACTCTATATTTTCATTCATTAAATAAGAACACGCACATTCAGGGCTACAAAAATTACCATAACAAAAATATGTATTCTTGATTTCATATTTTGGAATTAATATTGTGTGATTATCAAAATTGTAGGTACACCAAAAGCAAGCGCTTTTTTTATTAATATTATTTGTTTTTAATTGTTTAGATAAATCTTCCAATTTCTTTGATATGGCTTTATTGTATAAATTTTTCTCGTTATTATTTATTAAAAAACAATCATTATTTAATACATTTTCTTCACTATTAAATAAATTTGTCTTGTTAGCACTATTATTAGCATTATTATTGGTGCTATTATTGGTGCTATTATTAGCACTATTATTAGCACTATTATTAGCATTATTATTGGAGCTATTATTGGTGCTATTAATGGTGCTATTAATGGTGCTATTAATGGTGCTAATATTGTCATTATTTAATAAATTTATGTTATTTAAGCCATCTTCATTATTTATTTGATCGGTGTTGTTTTCTTTTTCAATATAATCATATTTTATATTCATATTATCAAAATCTTTTATATTGTAAACAGTTGGGTTGTAATTGAGATCGCCGGTAATAATGTCTTGTAGTTTACAATTTAAATGTAAAATAATATTAGGCTTAATATCAGTATGTACTTCTATTTTATTTTGTTCTATAATTATTCCGCCTTTGGGTTTTCTACCTCGTTTCTTATGAACAACTATTTTTGATATATCTAAAATAGCTCCGTCTTCGCCATATATTATTGTACTTGTAAGTTCATTTATAATATTGTTTATTGTTATATTTGATATATCTAAAAAATTGTTCGACATTTCTTGAAGTTTCAAATTTTCGTAGTATGACTTTGGTTTTCTGCCTTTTTTTTTAGGAAACATTTTATTTTAATTAAATAAATAACATATAATTTATATTGTTTTAATTTATATTTAAAACAATATAGATTATTATTGATTACTTATTTAATAATAATAATATAATGGATAAAAATATAATGGATAAAAATATAAATTGGAACGAAAAATATCGTCCAAATAATTTAGAAAAAATTATTTTAAGTAACTATAATAAGCTAATTATTAAAAATATTCTTGAGAAAAATTATTTTCCTAATTTGCTTCTATATGGACCTCCTGGAACGGGTAAAACTACTACTGTTATAAATCTAATAAATAGTTATTTAACTAAATATTATAAGGATAATAAAAAACAAATAATTCATTTAAATGCTTCACACGAACGAGGTATTGAAATTATTAGAAATAATTTATATACATTTGTAGTAAGCGATAATTTATTCTTTGAGGGTCCAAAGTTTATTATTTTGGATGAGGTTGACTATATGACTAATAGCGCTCAGTTAGCGTTAAAATATTTAATAGAATATTATAGCAATTACAATGTTAGGTATTGCTTAATTTGTAATTATATTACAAAAATAGATAATAATTTGCAAAACTATTTTTGTAAATTAAAATTTAATACTATTCCTTTTAATGAAATCCAAAATTTTTTAACTTTAATAATTCATAATGAAAAAATACAAATATCAGATGAATGTTTGAAAAATATTATAAATATATTTAAAAATGATATAAGGGCTATGATAAATTTTTTACAATTAAGTAAAGAAAATATAAAGCATTTTATTAGTGATGATATATATGTAAATCTTTACATTATAAATAATACTAAAGATTTTGAAGTGTTTAAAAAAACCTTTTTAATGTTAGAACTGAAGCACAAATTTAATTATAGTGAATTCATAAAAATATATTTATATAGCATATTGAAAAATAATATACATAATATTAGTAATGATATAATTAATAGAATGGAGTTTTTTATTAATAATTACAACAAATTATATGATAAAAATATAATTCTTTACAATTTATATTATTTATTTAAAAGTTAACAATAAATTTATTTAAATTATTTAAATTATTTAAATTAAAATAATATAATATTTAACATTATATATTAAATATTATAATTGAAACAATTATAAACATTTATTATTAGTTTATAACTAATATGAGTATTGAAGGCGAATGGTTAAAGTTCTTAGAAAACAATGATGCCAATAACTGTAATGGTAATAATGATGCTAATGATGCTGCTAATGATGCTGCTAATGATGCTGCTAATGATGCTGCTAATGATACTGCTAATGATGTAGCAAGTGGTTCTATTCATAGATTAAATACAAATATTAATGATTTACTAAAAGCAATCCCTGAGAAAAATTTTCAGAAAAATTGTTCTGATATATATATATCTACAAAAACGAAAATCTTGTTCTTAAATAAGAGCCTTGATATTTTTACAACATTTTGGCTATTACCTGTTACAGATTATAACAAACAAGAAAAAGGAATAATCAAAAAACAAATCAAATTCTCATTTGAAAACAAGGACGAATATGAAAAAATGATACAACAATCATCGAATATTACTAATCTTCATAATAAAATTATTACTCATATTGATACAGAAAAAAAATTTAAGCATATTAGGAAATTAAGCATTGGGCTATGTAAAAAGGATTTATTGTATACGCGTAATAAAGATAAGAGTGCCTTCTATAATTGTTTTGTATTATCATTGAGAATTTATATATTAAATGGGTTTAAAGAAATACATATAAAAATTTTTAATACTGGTAAAATAGAGATTCCTGGAATTCAAAATGATGAGCAGTTAAACATAATTATTAATGATTTATTAGATATATTAAATAAATATATTGATAATGATATAACTTGTAACTATAAGATTACTGAGAATGTTCTAATTAATTCTAATTTTCATTGTGGATTTTATATTAATAGAGAGATGTTGTACAGCATATTGCGAAACAAATATAATATAAACGCCATTTATGATCCTTGTTCATATCCTGGGATTAGATGTATTTATTATTGTAAAGATAAAGATGTTAAAATTTCTTACATGATATTTAGAACAGGAAGTATATTAATTGTTGGTAAATGTGATGAGATTACGTTAAATATTGTCTATGAATATATTAAAAACATTTTATCACTAGAATATGATAATATTTTTACAGAAGGGACTAAAATTAAGCAAATACAAAATAAAAAAAGTAAGAAAAAATTCATATTTATTCAATAAATGTCTTGGCTTTATGATGTTATAGTAGTTATTTTATATTATTAAGTATAATGTATATATTATTAAGCATGTTGCTATTATAGTTATTAATATCACTTTTTTCATTATATAGTGAATCTATTGTTTTTTCCATATTATTTCTGAGACCTAGTATGTCATTATTTAAGTCCAATACATTTATTTTATTGGCTATTACATTTATTAATTTATCTTCTATTGTTTTAATACCATTTATTTTATTTGTTATAAGCATATTTGTATATTCTTCTTCAATATCAATACAATTATTAGAATAATCAATAAAATTAACATTATTTACAATATAGAAAATGTTACACAAAATATTTAATTTGTTATCAAAATCGTTCTGAATTATGTTTTTATTGTTATTTGTTTGCTTATATGACAAAATTGTTTTTTTATATGTAAACATTACTGCATCTTTAAGTGTTAATTCAAAATTATCAGAGTTAATATTTATTTGAATCAAAAATTCAATAAAATATATATATCCTTTTTCTAATATTGATACTATTTCATCGCGATTATTACAATTAAAGTGCAACAAAATATAAATGTTTTTCAATAAAAACAATCCTTTCAAATAAATAAATTCCAAATAATTAGGATTATTTATATACCTAGGCAACATATTTTTATAAAATAATTTTGTATAAGTTTTTAATGAATTAAAAAAATCTATGTATATTTCCATTATATATTTAAGAATATATATTTAAGAATATATATTTAAGAATATATATTTAAAAATATATATTTAAGACATATTTAAGAATATATATAAAACATATTTAATAATATATTATATATACTAAAAAACAATTTAAAGTTTTTTAGTATTACATTTATATAAATGAGTGGCGACAATGAAAAATTAGTATTACCTCCTTCTAGTATATGGCCTCATATAGCAAAGATATCAATCAATGAAGACAAACCTATTATGTTAGATTATTGGTTAGACTCAATTGCTAAAAAGGTTATGATTGGTGTTAAAGAAAACAAAGAAAAATTATTAGTAAAAAATGAGGAAGAGTATACAAGTCCTATTGTTAAAATATATAAAATAGAAGATGTGTATATTATATGCACTGAAAACTCTATATATTTAGCTTCAATAAATATTGAAACACGCAGAATTAGCTCATAAGCATTATTTATAATGTGTTAAACTAGTTTCTTATGCTATTGAATCTCTCTATATTATTAATTATTATTTATAATATTATAAAGATGATTTGTAAAGAAAATTATTTGTATGTTATCTTCTTCCATTGAGAAATAATTATTAATAAAATTTACTATTAACTTAATTATTAAAAATTTCTTTTCTTCGCTAATAAATGTATTAATATCTTTAATATAATATAAAAAATTCTCCAATATATCAATTATTGAGTAGCCTTTATTTATTAGATTTAACATAAAAATAACTGCCTCTTTCTTATTGCTAGTATTAATATATTCAATCAATTCGTCGTAATGTTCTATAACTATATTTGATTCAATATCTAGCTCTTTAACATCTTTTAATGATTCGAAATTATTGTATAATAATATGATCTTTTCTATATTGTTTATTAAATTGTTTATAGAATTATTAGATAATTTTATTATATATTTCTTAATATTTATATCAATAGTTATATTCTCTCTGGTTAATATATCTGTTAATATATCCCATAAATAATTATAAGTTACTTGCTCAAATTTAACAATATCCAATAAGTGTAACAAATTATTATTTATTTTTAATTTATTAGAAGTTGTAAGCATAAAATATATTGTATTCTTATGATTTTTTATTAGCTCAAAAAAATACATTTGTATCATATCTGAGAAAAATTCCACATCTTCAATAACAATAAATTTTTTATAACTGTTGTTTATACAATTATTTATAAAAATGCGCACCTCATTTTTGTAAAAATTGATCCCTTGATCTTTCAATAAACTAATATAACAAACATTAGACTCTATAATTTTTTTATTTCCTTTATAATATTCTTGTAAAATGATGTTTATCAAACTTGATTTTCCACAACCGGAACTGCCTTCAAATATTATATTGAAATAATTATTGATTAAGAAGTTTTTCAATAAATCTTTATTATTTTCACTCAATAATAATTGATCTATGTTTTTCGGTTTATACTTATGAATTAATAACTCATTCATATTATTTAAAAAATAATATACTATTACTTATTATTATTTAACTAATTATTATATTATTATTTAAGCAATTAATATATTAATTATTTAAATAATAATATAAAGTTATGAATTATGACAAAAATATGAATTATGACATATATTTTAACGCACTAAATATAACACGAGACTCCACTTTAAATGATATAAAAAAAGCATATAGAGTTATGTCTATAAAACATCATCCCGATAAAAATGGTAATTCTAATAGTGACCAATTTAATAAAATTAATGAAGCCTATTTGACTTTAATGAAAAATTATGACATTATTAAGCTTAATGAAAAAAAACAAGAACAAGAACTAATAAGCAAGACACTTACTAACAATAACTATAATTCTAATTATAATAATCCTAATAATCCCAATAATCCCAATAATCCCAATAATCCCAATAATCCTAATAATCCTAATTATTATAATAGCAATTGTGACCCTAACCCTAATAATAGTATGATTTCTAAGTATACTAACTCTATAAATAGCAACTACGAAGATATTGTTATTAATTTAAGTATAAACTATAACGAGGCTTATAATGGATGTAATAAACCAATAATTGTTGAAAGAAAAATTATTGTTAATAATGTTATAGGGTACGAAAAGGAAACTCTTTACATACAAATACCTAAAGGTATTGATAATAATGAAATTATTACATTAGTTAATAAAGGTAACAGTTATCTTAATACTAGCATTAGCCATAGCAATGTTAAAATAATAATACAACTAATACGTCACGAATTATTTGAGAGAAATGGACTAGACATTATATTTGTTAAATCCATTTCTCTAAAAGAAGCACTAATAGGATTTAGTTTTATGTTAAATCATATTAATAATAAAAGTTATAATATTACTTGTACAGAAGTTATTAACTTTAATTATGAAAAAATAAAAAGCAATATGGGGTTTACGAGAGATAATTTCGTAGGCAATCTTATTATTAAGTTTAATATATTATTTCCTATTTCTCTACCAACAGAGACTAAAAAGGTTTTAGCAACTCTTTTATAGGATATTTTAATTGTTCTTCATTTGATTAGTTATTATTAAATATTTTGATAAATTGGTGTTTGCTTCTAATACTTCTCTCGTATTTAACTTACAAAACCAATTATATTTATTTCTTTTTAATAACTCATCACTAGGAATATATAAACCATAACTCTTAATATTCAAGTCTAAATAAGTTGAACCCATTAAATCGTCTAAATCAACCAACTTATTATTTATTGTTTTTGTTCCCAAAAATTTACCATCTATTATATCTAATGAATTAGTTTTATTTTTTTGTAATAACCATTTATTAACTAAATCTTGAATACTTATATCACTTGAATAGTTATTACTGTATAATATTTCTAAATGATTAATAAATTCTTTCATTGTTTTACATTCCTTAATACAACCAATCAATTTAGTCGAAGGCATAACTGGTTCTATATGAGAATTGGAAGAACTATTTTTAAATTCTCCACTAACCATTTTTTTACTTTCTAGCACTTTATCATATATACTATTTAACGATTTAAATAATATGAAGGAATTTTCTAGATATATACCTCCATAAGTATGTAACAATCTCATTATATTTAATGTTCTCAAATTATATTTAATAGGATCGCCTACTTTTTTTAAATCTAAACAATTATTTTCTAACAGTTTACAAAAAGAATCATCATCTATTATAATAATATGAAAATACTCATTGCACTTATTTATAATATTCATTATTGTTAAATATAAATAATCTTGATTTAATTCTATTGAGTTACGCGTGCCGAACGACTCCCACTTTCTGCTATTCTTAGCATAATCAATATGTAACCATAATATTGGTTTTTTATTTGCACTTAACTTAATAATTGCATCATCTGTTTGGTCATTCAATAAATATTTCTTTATTACATTTAATTCCTCTATTCTTGTACCACTCTCTACATTTATTTTAAATTTATTATAAATATAACCTACTGCTATTAATATTAATATACTTATAAATAAATTCTTAAATTTCATTTTTTTAACATTCATAATATATATACTTTATATATATATATTAACATTAATCGAATTATATTAATATACTATTTTATAATAATAAGAGTTTTTTCATGATAGGGTTGAAGCATCAAATTTAACTAAATTTGGTATACTAAAATTACTTCCATTTGGTAATACATTACTTAAATAATTCATAGTAATTGTTCCATTTCTTACATCTCTAAATATATCTTGCAAAAATACTTGCTCTGTTTTGCCAAAATTATGTTGAAATAATTTATCCAACTCGGGAAGATATATAATTTGTTGGTTGTATAAATATTGAGTATTTGATGGAACTCTTTGAAAATCATAATAAAAATCAACTAATACATATTTCCATGAAGTCAATTTTGCCATATATGTTGCTGCTAAAAAAGACCATGCATGGTTCGGGGTATTTGGTAAATAACCATATGGATTTACATACATCATACGATCCGAAAATTCTGTAGCTGTTAATGATTGGGTGTTTTTTATTATATTAATTGCTTCAGTTATTTTGCTTTGTATGTCAAATCCGCTAAAATTAAACCCCATAAAATATGGTAACAATGTAGCAAAACTCTCTAACCACCATCTTGAAATTGCGTTCGGACTTCTTTCAGCTACACTTCTCTCTATATTAAACCGCTTTCCTTCTTCCCCGTACCATATACCAGGTACTATTGGATCTATTATTTGCCGTTGAAAAACATGAGTATATTCATGACTTATAGATGCATATATTTCATTTCTTAACCATTGTTTTTTATTATCGCTAGACAGACTATTAAACCATGAACCAGTTAATATAGGACCGTGTCCCATGCCTAAATCGAAAGACATGTACATACGTAATTTGTTGTTTTTTGTTATATATTGTAAACATACACCACCACATTCTTCAACTCTAATATATTGATTAGGTATTCTATTACCCCTATCATCTATTTCCCAATCTCTGGCTATGATTGCTAATGTTTGACTATTTACACTATCTGTTCCTGGAGAAAAAGGTCTAAATTGTTTATCACCCACATTTATATAATGTAATGTTATTAAATTGGTAGTTATATTAAAACTATTCCATTCGCTTTGAGTAAAAACTATATTAGTATTAGTAATTTTTGATGATAATGCATTCATTAAATTAGTATTGTTTATTACATAATTAGCATCACTGCTTCGTCTAATTTTTTCTACCCATATTAATGGATTTATAATAGGTGTTGCAGTTACAAAATGTGTTTCAAATTTGCCTAATGTATTTCCTAAATAATCAATTACTTTATTAATATTTTCAAGCTCTCTAGTCCAATTCCACCAATCTCCATAATTTGGCAATTCATTAACTGTTGGAATATTTACTAACTTCCAAGGTTCATTAGAATTTACATAATTAGTATTCATTTGGTTATAATATATTGTAATTGGATTATCTAATAAATAACTACTCTTTCTTGTATCATACCATCCTCTAATTGAACCGTAACCATATGGTTTTATTATTGGATATGTAACAGGTGTATTTTCAGGAGTTACTGGATTAGTTGGAGTTACTGAAGTTACTGGAGTTACAGGATTAGTTGGAGTTACAGGATTTACTGGAGTTACAGGATTTACTGGAGTTACAGGATTTACTGGAGTTACAGGATTTACTGGAGTTACAGGATTTACTGGAGTTACAGGATTTACTGGAGTTACAGGATTTACTGGATTTATTGAAGTGGTTGCTTGACTAATTGTGTATTGTCTTTCGGGAATTAATAATAACTGTGTTGCACAATATTTGTTATACTCATCTGGTGTATTATATTTATCAGATGGATCAGTAAAACTATTACAAAAATCATTATAAGCAATAGGACCAAAATTATTGTTGTTATTACTTATATCTGGACAGCACTTATTATTATTGTTATATGTAAGTGGATTTAAATTACCAATATTGTTATTATTACTATATGTTTCTATATTGCTATTTATTAATAACATTATTATTATTACAATAAATAATATTATAACTAGTATTGTACTTTTATAAGGACAAATCATTTATATAATTATATAAATAATCTAAATTTTTATAACTAATAATAATACCTTTAAAATTAGTTTAAACGTTTCAACTTAGACCAAAATTTGTCATTTTGTTGCTTATTTAATTCATCTTGTTTAAATAAACTATATGCCCTTGCTGTTGATATATTATTTTCATCTTCTTTTGACTTATTTAAATAATTGGTTGCTTCCTCGCGTTTCATTGGACCAATAACTTGACTGGCTCGTTTATTTCTTATGTCTTCTAATGAGCTATAATTAGTGTTAAAATCTTCATTTGTAACAGGTATTAAACTTTCTTCGTGTGCTTTTTTTAAGTCTTCATATTGGAATTTACTAAACAGCCCCGAACTATAATCTTCCGGTTTTGAATTTGTTAAATCGCAATAGTTAGTATTGTTAAATTCATATATATCTCGTTTTTTGACTAAATTATGCGTTCTTAATATTTGCTTTTTTTCTTCAATAATCTTATGTATTGAATTCAAATCTTTACATTTTACCGTTTCTACACTATTACTCTCATTATGTGTTAACCAATCACCATACCCATTTTTATCATAGTCATTTGTTATTTTAATGCTTTCAAATTGCTCGTTAAACCACTTATTAAATTCTTGTCCTGATTTATTTTTAGTTATTTTATGTATTAATAATGCATTTACTTCATCTTTATCTGCATTATAATTCTCATTATAGTTATTTAAATCTGTTAATGAACTATGTTTCTCTCTAAAATTATAAATATTAAATAATATTTTATAGGCGCTTGAGAAGAATAAGAAGTAGCTCTTATCTAATCCTGACTTGTCCGGGTGACTTGATAATACCTTCTTTTTAGCATTTTTTAAGTCTTCTTCATTAAACTTATTTGATACATTAAATAGTTTTAATATATCATCATAGTCATAATTCGTTATGTCTAGATCCATACTATTTAACTAATATTATAAATTTAATTTAATATTATATTTTTTTATATTATTTTTATACTTTTATACTTTTATACTATTAACTCATCGAAAATAATATTTATATAAATAGTTTAAATGTTTAATACATTATTTAATTAGAGCAATACATAATATGTATTTATATCATTGGATAAGTTGTATATACATTATACTTCGATATAATAGGGAAGTAAAATCACATCTTGACTTAAAAAATTATATTTATAGACCATTTTATATTTCAAAATTATTTCTTATTAATTTAATACATTATCGTTTTGTATTTTTATATGGACCATTAGTAGCGTGTATATTTAATAGTCCGTTACTATTTGCGTTAACAACTTCATTTAATAATTTAAGCTATTGGTGTATTACTAGAAATCATGACCAATTTTTACATTTACATTTAGTTTGGATACTTAATATAACTGATTTTGAGTTGCGTTTGAGGTGTATGATTTTTGTGGTAGTTATTAATTATTTTTCTCCCGGAATAAGTAAAATTAGGCGTGGAGGTATTAAATGGATTCATCCAAAAACATTTAAGCTATATTTGCAGACTTTTGATGGTTATATTCCAACAACTTATATAGCAAAATATAGTGGATTATGTAGTATTATGGCTTTATGTGGGTTAACTATTGAAATATTTATTACCCCTCTAATGATGTTTAATATAAATTATATTCCTTGTGTAGTCTCCTTGTTGCTATTATTTCATATTGGAATAGATTTAACTATGAATATGGAATTTTATTTGAACAGTTTGGGGTTAATCTTCTTAATGCAGCAATATTATTTATTTAATAATTCGATAAGTGGTTTAACAACTGTTTCAAATTATACTAATTTGGGGTTAATACAATTTGTATTAACTGTATTATATTCTCTAACTATGAGAGATTATTGGCCTTTTAATTCAATAGAGATTTTTGCTTTTAATTATGATCAGTGTATTACTATAAAAAATAGGCAAGCTCATTATTATATTGAAGTTAAAAGGAACCATTTATATCATAAACATTATTTTATATTAGAATATTTTTTTGAGGTTTATACTTCATTAGATTCCGAATTTTATGATTTATTTCCAGAATTAGTTGACAACTCATTACCTTTTGATAGTATTCAAACATATATTAAATTGAGAATATGGTTTAAAACACGAGAACCATTTATAGATTATACAAGTGGAAAACCTATAAGATTCTGTTATGATGAGAAAATTGATACCAGTCAAAATATTAACACTTTAGAAAATATTTATGGAGATGACAGTAGATGGAATTTATAAAAATATTATATTTGAAAGTATTTTATTATAACTAATGATAAATTATAATAAAATTATAATAAAATAAATTTACAATCTAAAGCTAGGGTGATAATATATAGTGAAGCTCATCTCAGCTTATTTCTTCAAATTTTCTACAAAACTTACGAATTTAGGCCATCGCTTTTTTCTTCGCGTTGGTCTAGTATTTAGCGGATTTGGTGGTGGTGGAATAGGTAAATAGGGCAATGGTATAAGAGGTGACGGCGCTTGTGGTGGCGGAATAGGCGATGGAGGAATAGGTGAACGCGAAAATGCTTTAGCACCTTTAGCACCTTTAGCACGAGTAAATCTTTTTTTAGAGCTTCTCTGTTTTCTTTTATGTTTTCTTGATTGCGCCATTATTAATTTATATAATAGCTAAATAAAATATATATATTAATCTTTAAATAGAATTCATAACTATTTAAAACTAAGATTCTTAACACTATAATATGGAAACTTCTATAAATATTACTTATACGCAAAATGTTATAAATGGAGAAAGTGGAGCCAAAATATTAGCTAGACTTGAAGACTTTTTTAAATCTTCCATATTAAAAAAAATAGATGGACACGAACGGCCCTTACAACAAAAATATCGCAATTTTCTTGAACGCTCCTTGGGTCGCTTTGAATGTTATTTTGATAAAACACTGGAATGCCAAATAATGGACTATTTGTTGCTAAATCCACAATTTAAAGACATACATAATAAATGTATAGAGAGCATTAAAAAACATAATGATGGGTGTATTGAAGATATTTGCTTTATACCCGTAGAAGCAAATACTCCAGATGGCATATGGCATAGAGATACTATTATAGAAAATGAAATAGCAGATTTTGAACGCCCACTATATTACATAGGACATCTTATATATTTTGATAATTTGGCAAATACTGAATTTTGCTTAAATAGTGAACATAATAGTAATAATAATGCAGACATATATGAAAAAATAACGATAAATGCACAAACATATTCAAGTGTGTATTTTGATGGACGCATATTACATCGTGGACTAAAAAATAATAATCCTAACACACGATATGCTATTTATATTTCATATACTGCTACTAGCTATAGCATAAAAGAAACCCAAAATATATATTTTTAATAGTTCTCTATCTTCGTTTAATTTTTGTATTATGGTCCGATTTAATAATCATTTGCCTTAAACTACGCCTTTGTTTTGCTATTCCAGGTTCTTCTACTAATTTTGCCTCTTCTGATTTAGATTCCGGTTTTGGTTGCTTAACTTTCGATTTCTTTTGTACTAGTTGTTTGGGTGATTGCGATTTAATTATAAAATGGCTCGGTGACGGTTCAATAAATAATGGTATTGGAGGTGGCGGAATAGGTAAATATGATGCTGGTGGTCTTGGCATTGAGGGTGGTTGTGGAGGTGGAATAGGTAGCGAAGGTGGTTGTGGCGGTGGAATAGGTAAAAATGAGGGCGGTCGCTGATAAACACCTTTACCACGATAATGCATAAAACGCATTTTTTTAGAGTTAGCTCGCCGTTTCCTTGACATAAACCCCCTTCTTCTTTTCATATTTCTTCTTGTAACTGCCATTTTTATATATATATATATGCTAAATATAATTTATAGGACTAATCTTTAAATTATATTTTTATAATCAATTAGGCTTGTTACTCTTCTTTTATGTAACTGTTTGTGCAAAGTTTCCTTATTATTTTCTCTTCATTATGTTCCTTATTATTTGCTATTGCTACTAGCGTATGTGTATAATAATTTTGCTTAGTCTCATTATTCTGAAAATCTGGATTTTCTTTTGTCCAATTACTTAATGCGCAAAATTGTTTAGTTGATACATCTTTTATTGCTTTTCTAATTTTATCTTTATTAATGTCCTTCTCCCAATTGTCATCATCTTTTATATATAACGATTCACGTTTTAAATCCGTACAATGAATAGGTCTTTGATATAAACCCAGTTTATTCATATTTTCTATTATTACATTAGTTAGTCCGTTAACTAGCCCGTTTTGCTTAGTATAATCAAGCTGTTCTAAACTAACTCTTATAGACTTTATAAAATCACTCATATTTATTGCATCCTTACATCTCTCATTCAGAAATACTTGTATATTAAATTTATTGTTTTGTATATGATTATTATTATTACTTCCCACCATTGGAATTAATTCACTTATCTGATTTTGCTGTTTCATCATATGATCTTGCTGTTTTGTAATAATTTCTCTCATTTCTTTATTGTCATTAAGCAATTTTATTATTATATCGTTTGTTAAAATTACTTGGTCATCGCTAGTGTCACACGATAACTCGTTTGTGCGCTTTTTTGCGCTTTTTTCATTTAAAAAAAGACATTTTTTTTTATGGTTATGTAATGAACCCCTATATGGATATGCTTTTCCACAATCACAACAAAAATTTGTTACGCTATCGTTTTTTTTTGCGCTTTTTGTTGTATAAAGTTGTAAAAAAGTTGTATTTTTATGCTTAGGTGTTAAAAGATGTCTGTTAAAATCACATTTCTTACTTGACTTATAGTCACAATTTTCACAAACAAAAAAAGTTGCGCTTTTTTGCGCTTTTTCGGTTGTCATTTGTTGTATATTTATACAACAAAAAAACTCCTAAATCCTTTTTTTTTATTAAAAATATTTTATGGTAAGGCACTTTTTAGAGCAGTTTTGAAAAATTTATGATGCTTATGCTTTGAAAAGTGAAAAATGAGACTTTTTAAAAAGAATTTTCTATAAAGGGTTGCTTATTTCAAAAATGGACATTTATAAATGTCCAATTTCCAAAAAAATCCTGAAAATATATTTTATAAAAAAAACACACAAATTAATCTATATTATTAATGTGACGTTAATGGTCATAAAAGAGGAATTCACCATTTTTCAGGTTTTTAAAGAAATCTTTAAAAAGCAATAAGTTAATTTTATAAAAAAATTATATAAAATTAAAGTATATTACTATTTTATACATGAGTGCACTGAACGAAATGAGTGAACTAATTAATGAGGAGGTTTTAAGGACAAAAGTATCCAAGTTACAAGCTAAAGAATTAATAATTCTTAAATTTACTGCCCAGTGGTGTGGACCTTGTAAAAAGATTAAAACATTATGTTCAAATTTTGAAAAAGTAAAACCAGATTCTATTCAATATTATGAAATAGACATTGATGAATCTCTCGAATTATATATGAAAATGAAAAAAATGAAAATGTTAAATGGCATTCCTGCACTTTTTGCATATTCTAACTCTACTAAAGAGCACTGGTATATACCAGACTTATGTCACTTAGGTTCAGAACAAACAGGTCTAGAGTTTTTTTTCAATGAATGCTTAAAATATGTAAAATAATTATTTATAATAATTGTTTATAATAATTGTTTAATAGCATTATTGAATTCGTCTACATTAAATTCTGGGAAAATAACGTGTCCTTCATAGAAATATTTACAAAAAGCATAGACAATGTTATAATCTGTTTTATATAAATATTCATAATTATTTAATAAGTAATTATGTATTTTACTGGGTAATAACCCCAAGCTTTTTTTAGGTAAAACATGGCATAGCAATAATTTATCATTCAAAATGTCACTATTTTCTAGAGTTACAAATTCACTATTAAAATATGGAATATAGGAATATAAATCACATAATAATGGCGGGTAATTGTATTTGAAATGAGTGGTCCAATTTTTACACGATGAAGTATAATAAGAATATACCCACTGCAAAGTTTCCAAATAATTTGTACACAATGTTTCAATATTTTTATTATAATCCGGTTCATTAGAGTTTATTGAAAGCAAACTATAATAATAGCGATGACGCCATTCCTCTTCATATGGATTTATAAAGATTTCAATATTGCGCTCCCACGATGGAGTGGCAGAAAATTTAAACATAATTTCTTCTTCGTTGGTTTCAGGATAAAATCTGCGACTTTGTTTCTCTCTAGTAATATATACTTCTTTAATAAATGTTTCTTCATATTCAGCAATAGCTTTTATATATTTTTTAAAATTATGCCAGTTAATAGTGTTATTAGTTATAATAAAGTCATTTTTCCCAAACAACTTTTTATAGCATTCAAGCAAAATAGTAAACCCATTTAATCTAATATTTAATGCAGGAAAATGCGGTAAAAAGTCATTTCCTAACAAGAAACATATAAAAATGTAATCTTCTATTTTATTATAAAATGCACAGCTATGAATTTTATTAAATGATATGTCAATAGTAAATTCTGCATTTCTTAACCATTCGGGTGTATCACTCTTCATAATTATATCATTTGTAATCTCCTTATAAATAATATTTCCAAGCAAATTAATATTTATAATGTATTTTTCATTTTCACTAAGTGTTTTATCTAAGGAACTAATGAATAGCGGTGTCTCTCTATATAAGTAAATATTTTGCGTATATTTTAAGTGGTTCAATGAAAGCATTATTAAGTCAGCATCCATACCATAAATAACACTGTTTTTCGTGGCAATATTATTAGAATGTCTAATATATTCAAATAATTTATGCTCTCCTTCACCTGGTTCATTAGATAAAGTCAATATAACATTTAAGGGTTTGTTGGAAGAGTTATAGAACTTTTTTTTTTCAAAATGCAGACTTATTGCATTATTCAAATTCTCCATAAAAAGTGTTCCGGGTGTAATAGCGCAGCTATCCCATAGTACATCATTTTTGAATAGATTGCTTTGATAAGCAGATTTATAGCGCCTGTTTTTTTGTTGATTAATTTTAGCAAAAGGCGGTACACCATCAAAAGCAATATAAATAGCTTCAGACGGATTAATGGCCTTGATAATAGTTTCTATTTTAATAATTACATTTTCAATAATGTAATTTTCAAATTGTATTTTAGTTTGAAAATTTTTATAATTTAAAGTGTCATATATGAGAGAATTACAATCTAAAAATAGATTAGCTATATTATTATTCAAAAATTCTAATTTTGAAATAATAAGACTATGATTTTTAATTAAATAACTAAAGTAATAAGGAATACCCATAAGCAAAGCACTAATATATATATATATATTACTCCATTTATATTAATATATCAATTTTTACAAATATTATTATAAGTTAAAAACCTTTAACTAATATAGAAATATTATATAAGTTATATTTAATGAGTATTTATGAAGAAAAAATAGCGTTTTTTAGGAATGCGATAGATGACATCGTAAAAGGTGTGAATTATTTTAATAGTTTAAATATTTTAACATTAAATGAATTGAACAACGCGTTTGATGCGTTAGAAAAGTCGGTAAACATAATTAATTCTATAAATTATGATAATATTATAGATGAATTGCAGTATATTAATAATAGCATATCATCTATATTAAAGAATTACGGGAGCTACAGTTTTGAAGACCTAATAAATATATGCCTATCTACCAGTTTTGCCGAGAAGAATTTTACAAATGATCTATATTATAAATATAAATTATTGGCAAAACACACGCATCCTTTAAATTATAGTATTATAAATTGGAATGTAAAAATGTTAAAGAATACAAATATGATTAATAGAAATAGTAATAGTAATAGTAATAGAAATAGTAATAGTAAAGAAATTTCAAAACTTAAAATTTTTGATGATAAAAGTATATTAGAATGCAATACATTAGAATGTTTCGATTTAGCTCGAACAAATACAAATTTTATAACCAAAGTATACGGAATAAAAGTAATAATACATGACACAATAAATCAAAAAACATTAGTATTAAATTGCTTATGTGATGATTTATTAACAGCAAATATGAGCAATGAATTTATAATAAATAAGAAAAACACAATAGCTAAATATATAATAGATAGTGGTGTAACTAGTGGAGATATTTATAATGTTGAAAATTGGAATAATTTTGTAAATAATTATTCATTAAAACAGTTACTTATATATAACGCACATGATCTATATAACAAATATTCTTATAGTATTAATCAAATAAATGTTTATAGTCAAAAGTCGTTAGATACATTAGTGCAAGATTTTATAAGTAAGGACCTTTATAACCAGCGTGCAATGTTAATAGACTTATTATTAAATAATAAGCTAGATAATTTGTACATAGCTTACATATTGTATGATATTTTATCCAATGATAAAAACAATAATAATGACCAAACAAAGATATATAATAGTTTAAATTGGAATTGTAAAAAGCATTTAAAAAATGCTTTACAAAAAACTGTCGAATATACAAATGAATTATTACATTTTGAAACATCTAAAATACCGTTAGAGCAACATATATATTTTATGAAAGCAAATATAAATGTTAAAGAAAAAGCATTACAAAAATTAAAAGAATTAAAGACCAAGTCTGATGACTCAGGCTCAAAAGCCAAACAATATTTAGACGGACTATTAAAAATTCCTTTTGCTATTTATAAAGAAGAGGAAATATTGAAGATTAAATATGAAATAAATATTTTAATAAATAATATAATAAATCCAGTAAAAAACAATAATTTTATTTTATTAAGTAACACAACAGACTTAAGCAATACATCGGAACTAAGCAATATATTAAGCATAATAGATAATATGAAAAATAATAATAATACAATAAATATTAATATTATTGAAAAAATAAGTCACAAGAAAGTATTTATAACCTACGAATTATTACAAGTTATAATTGAATATATTGAGAAAAACAAGAAAAAATTAACCTCAACTTTATTAAAATCATTTAAAAATGTAATAACACAAAAAGAAATATTTTGTGATAAAAACATTTTTTTAAAAGATAATTTGTTAACATTTATTAAGTCTTTATATCATTTATATAGTAATAATAAGGAGAATAATGAGAATAATGAGAATAATGAGAATAATGAGAATAATGAGAATAATGAGAATAATGAGAATAATGAGAATAATGAGAATAAAATCAATAATAATAACAACTTATTCATAAATGAATTAATTATATTTTTTAAAGAATTAATAAACACTACATATTACAACTATTTATTTTCAATTGAAAAGAATATTAATCAAATTACGAGAAAGAACAATGAAATAATAGCATATATGAATGAATTTAATAATATATTGGATAAATCGGTTTATGGTCATAAGAATGCAAAATTACAAATAGAAAGAATAGTAGGTCAATGGATAAATGGCGAGTCCACTGGATATTGTTTTGGTTTTGAGGGGTTACCCGGAATAGGTAAGACGAGCTTAGCACAAAAGGGTTTAGCCAAATGTTTGAAAGATAAAAATAATAACGCAAGGCCATTCTCTCTTATAGCATTAGGAGGTTCTTGTAACGGTAGTATGTTAGAAGGACATAATTATACATATGTGGGTTCAACATGGGGTAAAATAGTTGATATATTAATGGAACATAAATGTATGAATCCTATTATTTTTATAGATGAAGTAGATAAAGTGAGTAAAACCGAACATGGTAAAGAAATAATAGGAATATTAACTCATTTGATAGACAGCACACAAAATACACATTTTCAAGACAAATATTTTAGCAATATAGACCTAGACCTGTCAAAAGTGTTATTTATATTTTCGTATAATGATGTTGAACTGCTTGATAAAATATTATTAGATAGAATACATAGAATAAAATTTGATGTATTAACATTGGATGATAAAATAATTATAGCACGTGATTACTTATTGCCGGAATTATATTTAAAATTTCATTATAATGAGGTTATAATTTTTGAAGAAGATGAGATAAAATTTATAATAGAACATTACACAAATGAATCAGGAGTAAGAAAATTAAAAGAAATATTATTTGAAATAGTATCGTCAATTAATTTGACCATATTAAAAGGAACATTTTTAAATGAATTGCCATTTAAATTAACTATTAAATATATTGAAGAATTATTGAGAATTAATTATAAAATAAGTTATTTAACAATAAATAGCGAGCCAAAAATAGGTATAATAAATGGATTATGGGCAAATAGTTATGGTAATAGCGGAATTATACATATTGAGAGCAGCTTCTTTCATAGTTCTACATTTTTAGAATTAAAACTTACAGGGTTACAAGGAGATATAATGAAAGAAAGTATGTGTGTAGCGAAAACATTGGCTTTTAATTTATTAAATAATTCAGAAATAATTACAATAACAAAAGAATTAGAGGAAAGTAAGATGCAAGGAATTCATATTCACGTTCCTGAAGGCGCAACTCCAAAAGACGGACCATCAGCAGGAGCAGCTATTACGCTTGTATTATATAGTTTATTATCAAAAAGAAAAATAAGAAACAATATAGCAATAACAGGCGAAATATGTTTACAAGGAAATATTTCAGCAATAGGAGGATTAGATTTGAAAATATTAGGTGGATTACGAGCAGGCGTAACAACCTTCTATTATCCAAAAGCTAATGCTAAAGATTTCAAATTATTCTATGAAAAGTATGAAAAAAATATGAGCAAAATTATGTTTGTAGAGCTTGAAAATATAGAACAAGCAATAGCACAAATTATTATCTAAATAACAATAATAACAATAACAATAATAACAATAACAATAATAACAATAATAACAATAATAACAATAATAACAATAATAATAACAATAATGTATCCAAATAATAATATATTTATATTTTAATTACAAATGTCATCCGGTCCATTAGCAATTACAATGAGTTTAACAAATGTTTTTGAATATATATCTTTCACAGCACCGTTATTGGTAGTTTTTTTTATTACTTTGCTGTCAATAGCACAAAACAGTTTAGAAAAAGGCATAGTTTTTAATATGGGAATTGTAATACTTTCTGGAATAGTGCTAGTACTTAAAAATGTTATTAAAAATAAGCAAAGCATATTTGCTTCACCATTTTGTAATATTTTACCTGCTCCATTTACTGTTAAAGATATGGGAGTTATTTATAATGCTCCTTCATTTAGCAGCGCAATATTAGCTTTTTCAGCAACATATCTAATTTATCCTATGACAATAAATAATCAATCGAATATAGCTATGGTAGTATTTTTATTAACAGTAACATCTATAAATGCTGTTACAGAATATAATCAAAAATGTAGCGATATAATGGGATTAGTATTAGGATTGTTATTGGGTATACTTTTTGGAATACTATATTATACTTTGTTGTATATAAGCACAAAAAATAAATTTGTTTATTTCGCAAATTCGGTTAGTAATAATGTTCAATGTAGTAAACCAACCAATCAACAATTTAAATGCCAAGTTTATCAAAATGGAGAAGTAATAGGATAATATAGAAAGTAATATTATATTAAATCTTCTCTAATAATTCTTAATATTTCTTTAATTTTAGGGAACGAATAATCTCTGTGAAAACTGGAAGACATAAGTTGAGGTATATTAGTATTGGATGTATAAATTATATTCAAATTATTATATATAATATCTATATTAGCTTTGCTATATTTATTATCTAATTCATTGAAATCAAAAAGAGGTTTGTTTAATTTAGTATTAATAGCATTATGAAAATTAAATATTAATAATTTGAACGCAGCTTTGTTATTAATTTGAGAATAATCTATTTTTTTTAACATATTACTAGCATCTTTACTACACTCAGGACAGGGTAATGTGTTACATATATTTTCTAATATATATATAAGATTATTTTTGTGAAATTCAAATTTATCTTCTTTAATTTTATCAGCAATTGTGTGAAATAAATACCACACAGTATTACCCCAAATTTCTTTAGAAAAAGACATCTATAATATATAATTAAATATATTCTAAATATATTTAAAATCTAATCATTAATTTTAAATAAATTAATATAATTTATTTAAAATGACTAATAAAGAAGTGTTTATGAAATTTTTAATAGACACAAATGATACAAATGATACAAATGAAACAAATGACACAAAAGAAAAATGCTTAATAAGTAATGAATTATTAGATAATAATTCAATTACATTACAGTGCAATCATAAGTTTAATTTTTTAGAACTATATAATGAGGTAGTTGAGCAAAAAACGAAGAAGTTATTAGACAACTCAAAATTGAGATTAAATGAAATAAAGTGTCCATATTGTAGAAGTATTAATAATAAAATTATGCCATACTTCAAGTATTATGAAAACAAAATGATTAAAGGTGTAAATAGCCCACCAGATTTATGTATACAATTATATGAATGTACATATATAGATAAAGCTTCAAAAAAATGCGGAAAAAATGCCTGTATAACGAAAAATGGAGCTCTATGTAATAATCATTTTAAATACACAATAAACGAAGAACAAATATTGGAAAATACAGATTTGGAGACAATGAAAGTTTATAAAAAAAAAACGATTTGCGAACTTAAGAACGAATTAAGAATACATAAATATAAATTAACAGGAAATAAGGCCGATTTAATAAATAGACTAATAATAAATTCAAAACATCCTAACTAATAATTAAGTTTATTATATATTTTAAAACTATGTAAAATAATATTATTAAATTAATTTATTAATATTATTTATTACAATAAGCTTTATGAGTGAGCAAAAGCAAATATTAATAAATACTATAAAAGAATGGATAGCTATTGATACCAAAATAAATGCTTTAAATAAACAAATTAAAGAATTACGGAATTCAAAAAAGCAATTATCGGGAAGTTTAATTAATGTTATGGAAAATAATGAAATAGATAGATTTGATATAAATGATGGAAAATTAATATGTAGAAAAAACAAAGTAAAGGCACCATTAAATAAAGATTATTTAATCAAAATGTTACAAGATTATTTTAAGGATAATCCCGAAATAGATAGTAATCATATTACTGATTTTATATTAGAAAATAGACCTATTGTAGAGAAAAGTATATTAGTTATTAAACAAAATAAATAACATTATATAAATATAAATGGGTGAATCTTCAAAGAATGTATTAATATCAATAAGTTTAATGTTAGTGTTAATTTTTTCGGGTTATTTAATAGGTACATTTTTTAGTATTGGTTTAGAATATTATATGCCTTTTTTAATATGGTTATTGGCCCTATGTGTATTTAATATATTTTTGGATAAGCAACATGTAAATGTGTATTTGAAGGAAATAAAGTTATAGTGTTATTTACAATAAATATAGGAAAGTTAGACAAATTAGAAAAAAGTCGAATACATAGACATTATTCTGACCATATTGCCTCTATTGTCTGTTATTCAATTATAAAAGTTACTCACAGAACTCTATAAATGAGCCACTAGAGTTAACTCGCTCTATATTTTTATATTCATAATGGTGAGGGAACAGTTTAACAAGCAAATATTCATATAAATTTACTATAATAGTATATAACATATTATATAATGTGATGTTATATATTATTGAATTTACTATTTTTCAATAATATTT
>Ga0209190_1000209_pt1 | contig 42437 bp, 52 predicted proteins | sample M_140205_XF_Meta_FD_187315 | JGI IMG/M metagenome (GOLD analysis project Ga0209190, IMG submission 187315) | Freshwater microbial communities from Lake Montjoie, Canada to study carbon cycling - M_140205_XF_MetaG (SPAdes) (version 2) | ecosystem: Environmental > Aquatic > Freshwater > Lake...
ACCGTTCTGTACTCCGATCTCCAGCAAGTTGATCTTGCTGTCCTGTAGATACCATAACTTGTCATCATAGAAACTTAGATATGTTGACCACTTGTCCGAGACTTTCCCGGTCTTGATACGATGAATACTTGCTAACGACATCCCCATCTTCTCCTGGCTGCTTTCCCGCGCTCCCCCGTCCACCCTCTTGAACGGGCGCAGAAACTCTTGTGGCGTGGTCCTGACTTGGTAGGGGCTTGCAGGTTAGATCCCGCAGCACGAGCCTTGGCTCTACCTTTGGCAGTCAGACCAGCACCACGACTGGCAGGCAGCTTCTCACCCCTGCCAACACTTAAATTAGGAAACTTCTTCATAGCAGATCAGCCTCCGCTTGCCTGCGTTTCAGTAGGCCGGGGAGAACCTTTCCTCCACCCTTGCACCACTTCAACAATTCTACCTTCGCTTCTTCCCAGTTCTGCTCGTTCACCTTCTTCTTGAGCGTAGCAGTCTGTAGTCTTCCCACGCCCAGGTTGTAGCAGAAGTCTACGATGGCGTTAAGTCTTCTTGTGTCCGTTATTAGTCCAGGACAGTGGCGCAAGGCTCCCGGTAAATAGGTGTGCCTTAGTTCGTATTCCAATAGCGCCTGTGCTGCTTCTAGCGTCATTGGCGGGTCTTGCAGCGTCACTCTCTTGCCGTTGCTGTACTGGGTCGAGCCGAAACCAATTGTTGGTATCCCAGCAGGACATAGGTACGGCGACCCTCGGAAACCTTCGAAACGCTGGCATAACGATACCGCTATAGAGAGATCAAAGTCCACGCCAAGTCTTCCCTCGACGCGCGTAAGCCAAGGCCGTTTTTGACATATTGTACTGAACAACCAGTTGAGACAATGGCAACTTTGACTCTCGAATTGCTTTCACGTCTTCGTAAGTCAGTTTGGCTCTTGCGTTGTTTTCACCAGATCTATCTCCAAGCCTGCCTTTTGCAGAGCAATCTGCCATGTTCAACTTTGGGTTCCCGACAAACAAGTGAGAAGGTCTTACACACTTTCTGTTGTCGCAGGTATGGCACAAATGCTGGCTTGAGATTAGCGTCACGCCTGCTTCGAGTTCGTAAGCAATACGATGCGCTCTCTTCATGATGTACCTTCCGGTTCCATCATTCCTAGGCATACCAAAGTTGCCGTAACCTTGGGTGTCTAGAGATGCTTGCCACTCCCAGCAACCATCTTGAGGTAGACGTTTAACTTTTGACCAGAACCGTTCTTCTAAAGTGTTCCCGCCATAGTTAAACGCCTTGCCCATTACAACCCCCGTTTCATCAAACTTCGATCTATCATCCAATAATTTATTGTACCAGACAACAGAGCCATATCGTCAACCGTCCAACTCTTGGTCAGAGACTCTGCAAACGGGGTTCCTTGCTGGTAAGCCATCAGGATGAAAGCAGTCTTGATAGCACCGTACATTGCCAGCAGATAGTAGGTCAGGACAGGGCGCACACTAGCAGACAGGGAAGCAGCAAATCCACCAGCAGCCTTAACCATCTCTGTCTGCTGATTGATAGCGTTGTTAAACGCATCCATAACCCCTGCATCAACTGTTGCCTCATGCTGTGCGCCGATCTCGGCCATCTTCTGCTGACCACGCTGTGCTTCTAATTCGCACTGCCGGTTGAACATCTCTAGTTCATGACCACGCTCGTTCTTCTTGTCTAGGAATTTCAGAACCTCCGGTGCTAAACGGAAGATACCGCCTAGCAAGGAACCAAAAATGCCACCAGACAAGAGTTCAAACATTAGACACCCTCACCCGGAGTAACGTAGACGTTGGCCGTGCCAGCAGCAGTGATGAACGTAATAAACACGTTTGCAGAGGAAGAACACTGAGGACCGCTCAATACAATGGACTCTGCTGGCCTGATAGGAACGCCGTAGTTTCCAGACGTAGCGTTGGCTACAGCAGCATTGTTACCGGCAGTGGCGGAGATCCTGACGTATACAGGCTGACCAGTAGAAGCAACCTCGTGGTTTACAAACAGATACTGACTACTAGGGCTATCAGCGTAGATGTTCGCACTCTGGTTTGTAGTCGTACCAGACAGAACAAACGTCCTGCCCATAGGGTAGAAGGCTTGGTTATAGGCCATCAGTAGATCCTCTTACCGCCACCACTGGTAGGACTCTGCTTGGTGTCGTACGGACCCTCACAGAACGGGATGACTGGACGGAATCCACCTTTAGGCAGTTGTCCTGGCTCCCACCTCACCATTCCCTGGCTACCGTCTCTCGGCAACTGTGGCCGAGTGGACTTGGCAATCTGCTGGTTTAGATCATGGTCCCGTTGCTGGGGTCGGCTCTTCATTTCGATACTCCTTGACAGTGATCGTAAGGTAACAGAAAGCCACATAGATACCGAGTGTTGCCACTCGCTCCCACGTTGGCTCCCACATTGTCCAGCATCCTAGACCAAACGAGGTCAGCAGGGCTAGGACGGTAATAAGCCTGTCCGTCACCACGGTCAAGGCTAGTTTGATCAATTGAATAGCTTCCATATAGATTACTCATCGTCATCGTTCATAAAACCCGTACCCCAGTCAGAACCCTCGTCTTTCAGGCGCAGGGCTTCCAACTTCAGCGCACGGTCGATAACCTTCATCTTAGCATCCAAACTGGCTTCCGGGTCAGAGATGGTCACGCGCAGCATATCTGCGATAGCCTTCTCTAGATCTGTGCTGATGCCACGCTTCTTGCTCATAGACCTAATGCTCTTCTAACACCGTAATAAAGCGGTGATCCAACAGTAGAAACAATCCCGGCGCCTGCTGCACCGTACCCAATCTTTTTAAGTATCTCTGATCTGCTTTCCGCTGTTGCCGCTTTGTTGGCGTAGTTTACGACGTCATCGTAAATACCGGCTTCCCTCATCCACCCCGAGTTTTTTGCGTCAGTTGCAAATGCTTTGACTTGCTGCGGAGTCTTGTTAGAAAGAATTGAGGCAACATATTCTTTTCCAAGTTGAGCAACAGATGATGGATCTTGGGTAACTTCTTTAAGTTGCCTGACGCCGTTTACGTCTGAAAAAAATGTTGGACCAAAATCTTCTGGTGATTTGACAAGAGATTTAGGATCAAACTTTTCGCCCTTGAGGGCATTTTCCATCAGACGAGTTTTGAACGGCTCTAACCTCTGAGAAGCAGCGCGATATGCTTCATCAGCAATTCTGTACTCATCGCTCCATTGATAAAGTGCGCTTTCAAGTTTTTTAATTAAATCTCTTTTGTATTCTGCGCTTAGAGCGGCGTATGCTTCGTAAGGTTTACCTTTGGCATCGACATCACGCAAGAAACGCAATTCTTCAACAACTGCTTCAATGTCTTTTTCAGTTGTTTTCTTTGGTGTTTGAGTATAAATTTTAGCAGTAGGACGTCCGGTTCTTTCAATTTCTTTTGCCGTTCTTTCTCCGCCCTTGGTAACACCCTTGATTGCATCAATTAACCTATCAATGCCAGCTATTTTCTCTTGACCTTTGAGTAAAGTTTTTTCCCCAGAAACAACTCGTTTTTCAGCCTCAAGTGCCTGAAGCAATGCCTGACCTTGTGGAGATGTGGCGAACGGGTTCCCTTGAGCTTGGGATTGACGAGCAACTACAAAAGCATCATTGTACAAATCATCTGCTTCAGTTTTTCTTGCTTTAAAAAGTTTTTCAAACTTGTTTGTTAAAAGATCGAACCCTTTTTTTCCAACAACATCTAGACCTTCTGCATCAGCAAAAGGTTTGGGTTGTTTAAAACTAGAAACCAAATCACTTGCCTTTGTGACGCCGTACTTGCCAAGTCTAGCGAGTGTTGGTGCAGCAGCGGCAACGTCTGGTGCGATCTCACCAATAGTCGTAGCAGTGGGTGCAGCCTTCCTTTCTACTGCACGTTGCTCTGGGGTGAATCCAGTAGCCTCTTTAACCTGCTGTGGAACGTATTGACCTGCTTTTTCCTGAGCCTTACTACCTAAGTAACCACCAGCAAGAGCGCCACCAAGACCACCAACAATAGTTCCCAACCCAGGTGCAACCATTGTTCCTAATGCTGCTCCAGCCTCCCCGCCAGCGAGTGCACCCCCTGCGCCACCTAAACTTTCAAACGCAGCTTTACCACCGGCTTTCAGTGGAGAAACTTCGGGTATTGTTTTTTCTCGTTCGTATCTGTTTCGGAACTCAAACTCTTCTTGCTCGGTCATTTTGGTTGCCTCGCTTTCCAGTCTTGATACCGACGCTCTTTATCTGGATCGATATAGGGTCCGGTACTTGGCTGTGCAGGACTAGGTTGTGGTGCAGGACTTGGAGCACCAAACGTAGATTCATAATCTTCCGGTTTGGCCTTTGATTTGTACCCAGCAGGAGCAGTAACATCCAAAATATCTTTTGAATAATTTATCTGATCGTCAATAAATCCACGAACAGTTTCTGCTGAATCAGAAGGTTTGGCAGTAAATGACTGATAGTTTTTCAACTCGTTACCGGTCAGCGTTGCACCAAACAAAGCGTGTCTGTTAGGTGCTTGGTACTGGTTGTATCTGCCCCACCAACGCGCAGCATCATTGGCCTCTTTCTTACCAAGACCCCTTCTTGCTGCTTCCAGTTCAAGATCTGCACCAAATCCAAATACACCTAGCCCTGCGTATTCGGGTTTGAAATCTTTCTTCAGCTTGTCCAAACCACTTGTGATGGAATTCAAACCATCAATTTTCTTTTCTTTTGTGGCGCTAAGTTTTTCTGCCCCGCCGACTTCTTTTTGAGGACGCAACTCAGCGCGAAGGTACGCCAACTCACGCTGACGTTGTGCCGTTTCAGCGGCAATCCTTTCACGAGTGTCGTTGGTTGCAGCGTTCAACCGTTCCTGCATATTCAAGCGTTCTTGATTCCAATAGCCCTGCAACTGCTGAGCTTTGTACTTTTCTTCTGACTTACGAAGAAAATCAAGAGACTTGTCTAACTGCTTGATTTGATTCTCTAAAATCTCTCTGGTAGCAATGACGCCACGGGCATCTTTCTGACTCTTCAGAAAGTCAGCGTTAGCCTCTGCCATTGCAGCCTGGATCTCTAACTCACCACGTTCTTTGTCACGGGCAAGCGTCTTGATGCCAACATCCAGCTTGTCTTTGAGGACTTTCATCCTGTCTTGCATAGCCTTGACGTTGGTCTCAAACGTTTGACGCTGCTGCTTGAACAGGTCTTCCCGTCCTTTTGCGTAACCCTCTGTCAGGCCATTCATGGCATACATTGCAGACAGAGCGTTCTTCTTGTTCAACCCGCCTAGCAAGAACCCGCTGGCACTGATCACGCTGAATACCAGAGCAAGTGTCTGGGCGTTCTCTTGACTTGGCTTGAACGTCAGTTCCTCTGCTGTCTTGTCAGCGTTGGATTGGTATTCTTTGTACTCTGGTGAGTTAACAAACTTAGACTCAAGGTCACTTAACAAAGACTGTGACTTCTTTGCGGCTATGCTTTGCTGCTCTGCACCAAATGCTTTTTCTTTGAGATCGTAGTCAACTTGTGCTGTGACTGCTTTGCCAAGTTGAGTGGTCAGATCTTCTCTTTTGGTGAGTGTATTTTTGATCTCACCTTCTGCTTTTGCCAGATCTTCTTCTGGAGACGGACCAATCCTCTTAGTAGGAGCAGGCGAACCAAAGTCACCTCCCATAACGGGAGATCCCAAATTAGTTCTTAGTGCTTCTGTGAGGATTGGTGTAGCCATTACTTGGCTCCGGCTTGAATCACGGTAGGAGTGGCAATCCTAGCAAGGTTACCAAACATCTGGTTGTAGAGCTGGTTGACCTCTGCGTCTGCCTGCATCCCTGCTTTGATGGCATCCATAGTGTACTTGTCACCCATCTGACTCAACTGTAGGCCAAACGATTCTCTAGCAGCATTCAGACGTTGACGCAGGTCTTCTTCTGCTCTCTGTTGTTGGGCCACACCTACGCCACCACGGGCGACTCCAGCCTGGGCTGCTCTGGCTCTCATAGCGTCTAACTGCTGTTGACCAACAGGAGTGAGTTCACCACGCTGTGCAGCAGACTGTTCTGCTAGACCACGTTGAGCGTATGGAGCGCCAACCTGACGAATCTGCTCTGCGCCTCTCTGTGCTCCAGCTCGTGCTTTGTTAGCCATGAGAGCGGTAGATAGCCCTTGTACGCCTGCCAAGCCAAGACGGGTTTTGTCACCACCGGACAGAGATTCCAAGAATCCTTTCTGTCCTGGTGCTTGTGATGGACCCGCTTGTGGACCGGCTATAGGTTCTCCCAACGCGGTAGGAGGACGAAAGCCAGAAAGAGAGTAATCCGTTGGTATAGCACCTACTTCAGCACCCCTTGCTCCAAAGGTAGGAGCAGAAGTGAGAGCATAAGGACCACCCGTCAGGTCAATACCTGTGACGGTATCAGCAGGTTGAATGTCAAACTGAGTGGTCAAATCTGGTTGGTAAGAATCAAACCCCGGTTCTGCGTCTGAAGGTAGTGGTTGATACGCTTCAAACCCAGGCTCTTCATCGTAGAACTCTGGCAGGCCGGTTTCTGGGTTGATAGTCCCAGACCCGCCTTGCTCACGCAGGAGTGCAGCCTCACGAGGGTTGATGTGCGCCAGGATAGTATCTCCGTTCCTGCCCTTGTCTTGCAGCAGACGGGCAATCTTGCGGAGATCTCCACCCATACGGGTCATCTTGCGTAGTTCACTCATTTACAACCCCAGAGCGTCTTTGAGACGCAGTGATTTCTCATTCCAGACATTTTGCCTTTCTTTCCCAGAATCAACACCCTCTACAGAACCCGATGGCCTGTACGCAGCCAGAGCGTCTGCCAGTAATCTAGCAGGACTTGCCCCTGTGATTATAGGCTGTCTTCCTAATTTCTTAGGAGGAGGAACACCAGTAACCGTTGGATATATCTTTTCAGTCTTTTTTGGTGGTTCTTTTTCTTTCTCGGGTTCTTCTACAACAGGGTCAACGGCAGGAACAGTAGTATCGGTTGTTGTATCTGGTGACAAATCAGTAACAACAGGAGATACGTTTGAAGTATCAGGAGTAGTGCTTCCCGTCACTATAACTCTGTCTAATGTTGTTGAATCCGGTGTTGTATTAACTGTATCAACAGTTGAAACGTCGGTAACAACAGGAGATACGTTTGAAGTGGTAAGTTCTGGTCTGTACTCGTAACCATACCCACCCTCAACAGGGCTGTATTCTTCAAACCCAGATTCTGGTAACTTTTCTGTAGTGCCAACTACCTCAACAGGAGGAAGAACCGTTCCTCCCGGAACTTCTTGCTGAACTGGTGTGGTTACTGTTGTTTCAACAGGAGCCACGTTTGCTACGTTAGCACCCTGTCCTTGTACGATGACTCGTTCTAACACCTGTGGGTCAATCGTTGGCGTTGGCTGCGCGGCAACTTGGTTTATGAGATCTAAGTCTGTAACTACGGGTGAAACGACAGGAGAAGGAGCCGTAACTGTTTGTGAGGCAAGTTCGGTTCCCCCTGCGGATGGGTCTGCAGCAGGCGCTTCAAACGGAGCGTTTAAAATTTTAGAAAAATCACTGCTGCTTATGATTGTTTCATTTCCAAACTGGTCTGTGACTTTTGCCGTACCGTCTGGTTGCTCCTCATATCTAAGTCCACCCTCTTCAAAAGGTTGGATAAGGTCTTGAGAAACTTTTGCAGGTGCAGAAACTGATTGAAGTTGCTGTGCACTCTTATCAGGCTGGTCAAGAGTACCTATGGCCGTGGCCGCTGTGTTTAACAGCGTCTCATCTAAATCACCACCCGTGGCTATGTACGTCCTAGCAGCAGATCCTATGATCTTGCCTGCATCTGGGTTCTCAGTCATCACACCCTGCACACCAGCTCCTACACCAGCAGCAAATGCGTTAGTAACAATTTGACTAACATCACCACCTTGAATAGCCGTGCCAACAGCAGAACCTGCTGCGGCTCCAGCAACTCCCCCACCTGCTGCAAAGTTAACACCAGAAGCAGCGCCAGCAGAAAGACCCGCTTTGATTACATCTTCAACACTACCGCCTTGCAACGCGGTCATTCCGGCAGAAAGCGTAGCCGCGCCAACAGCCGTAGTGACAGCAGTTACAGACAATCCTACGGCAGAAGCAACGGCCGCAGCCGAACCTCCCAAAATGGAAGCTCCAATTGCTTGGCCTAAACCCGGAATTAAAAGAAGACCAACTCCAATTAATGGGGCAATTTCTTTGAAAACCCCTCCTGCACGAGGGCTAAATTCTTGACCAATAGAAACATTTCCGCTGGCATCGGTTGTTAAATTAAAGAACAAATCTCCGCCAGATATACCGCCTTCCCCGTTTCCGAGCATCCCAAAGCGACGGGATGTTATTGGTTTGTCAGTGGTTTTATTGTAAAATTGCGCGTCTGACCCAACTTGGGATTTGGCTTGATAATAATCGCGCCTCTCTCCATCGGCACCGTTTGTTTGGGTTATTGATAGGTTTGGATCATTGGCTTGGTAAACTTTACCAGAGTCAACGCCCTGTAAAATATATCCGTCTTCGGTGTAATAACGAGCTACATCTTCATAGGCGTATTTTGGAACTTGCCGCACGCCAATATCTTTAAGACTTGCGACACCTTGGTTTGTCAAACCTTCTGCAATTTTTATATATGCAGGTTCGTCTTTGCCTAATTCTTTAAGAAGGTTCTGGATGTTCGCTTGTTTTTGTTCTGGAGTTGCCATGATTAACCCCTCTCAACCAAAGCGCCCATAGTCGCAAGTGCGGCCAAGGTCATGTAGTTGACCTGCTCTGGTAATTCTTTCTCTGTGAGGATCTGTGCGCCCAACAACTGTTCACGCAGGAGGGCGTACAGACTCTGGTCCCGTATTGCCTCCTGTGCCATCTGCCCTACAGACGCCATAGTCCTAGCATCCAGCCCATACTGCTGCATGAACTGCTGGGTTGCGGCCTGTGCTTGTTCCAGTTGTGGGTCCATTACAGTCCTAATACTTTGACAATCTGTTCATGGATGCTCAAATGTACCCCTATCCAATCATAAAAGTCATCTTCTACTTGCCAGTCTGCGTTGATTAACTGAAAAGGATTGTCTAGGTTCAGTTGACTTGCCAGTCTTTCATGCTCTTGGTTGTGAACAAACAACCAGTCATCTAGGTTGCTTGGATCTGCGTCTATCAACGGGTACTGAGGAATGAGAATTCCCTTGTCAGCCAACTGTTCGTAGAACAACTTGTGCTGCACACCGTTCTCAAACAACATTACTCCCAGACCGTCTACGTCTCCAAACTCAACGTAAGAAAGGTCGTCCATATTCATTGTTTGTCTCTTATCTTGTTGATAATTTCAAACGCAGACTTAACTTTTTCTTCAAGCACAGCAACTCTCAGGTCTAGTTTTGACAACACAATGATGAGCGTCACTAGACCCAGCAGAATGGGCCATGCTTTTAGGAAAAGTTCAGCTATTTCCATTACTTCCTGGCCATGCGATCTTCAATAATGCTGATATGCTTTTGATTGTCGTGAATCATGTCACGATTTCGTTGTATTTCTTTCTCAAGTTCTTGCCGCAATTTTTCCCGCGCAAGTTCAGCCCCAGAGTTAACGGCTTGCTTGTTGTCAGATGTAACAACAAGGGAGATCTTGGCGTTAAGCACAGTAACTTCATGCGTGAGTTTGTCCAACGCACTCATCAGGTAAACAACGCAAGTAAAAAGAATAGGAAGCACCGCAAACGCGGTCTTCTCAATAAGTTGAGACTTTGCTTCTAATTTTTCAGTCATAGCCCTAACAACTTTTTGACAAAGTCTGCTGCAACACCCGGACCAAACAACACCGCTGCAATAACAATGTATAACAACCATTCGATGTTACGCATCCGATCTCTTCCACGGTCAAGGGATTCTTGAATGGAAGCATATCTACTTGCACAAACGGCTTCGTGCACGGCTAGTTTGGTCTCAGTAGTGTCTGACATCTAGTCACCATCATGAAACTGCAACATCAACCTGACCAGGATGCTTAGGCCAGACAATTTTAAAAGGATCTGTTTGCGTAGTGATGTCCCGTAACGCCTGCCGGTAAACCGCCCACGCCAAATCATCTACTGGAGCATCAGCCAATTGCGTCCAGTCCGTATCTTTAAGTATCTGGTTGCGCTGGCTGCGGATTGTTGCCCACTGAGTATCAATGCGTGATTGAAGTTCTTCCGCCGTCAAAGGTTCAATGTCAACAATGCAGCACATCCCGTCATATAGGTGAGGAGCGGCAGATACCAGCTTTTCCGTTGCGTGGTTGTGCGGCTTCCACACCGTGATGACGTAGTAACCCTGCTCGGCAATCCATTCTAACAATGGACCACGGTCGCCAAACGATGTATTGGGAAACCACTCTGTGTGATCTTTGATGACAAGTTTTTGATTAGCGAGTTTCATAATTACCTCGTTGGGAATGCTGCTGTTGGCGTTGTGATGGTGCGAGCGTATTTGGTAACCCGAACGTCTTGCAAATAACCATTTAACGGGCTAGTCCCGATCCGATCTGCGCCAACATACAAAGTACTTGTTTGGTTAAAGTTGTCTGTCACAGCGCCGCCGCTCGTGGCATCAACCGATCCATTTAGATAAACCTTAAGGTTCCCGGTCGCGCTGCCAGATCGCACCACAGCAAAATAGTACCAAGTGGCCGAAGCCAATGAGGTAGCGCCGGTTAAGTTAGACGCGGTATAACTAAACTGAAGTTTGTTGCCAGAGGTGACGTTAACAGACCATCCAGTTGAAGCCGTGCCTTTACTGATGATCCCGTAAGCAACGCCAGTTGCCGACAAATAAACCCAACCATCAATCGTAAAATCACCCGTTCCGAGCTGGAGCTGCGGATTGTCAACAGCCGTTAGCCAATCCCCAGTACCATCGAACTTCATGCTCGTTGGCGACCACTTAGATACCGTGGTTGACGCTTGGGCATCTCCAACCGTAGTCACATTGTTCTGCACCGCAGCGTCGTAGATTCCCGCGTTAGTGCAATTAAGCAAAAGAACCGTGTTTGACGAAGCAAAGCTCGTATTTACGTTGGTGGTGCTTGAGTAGCTTGCTGCGCTAGTTGATCCCGCGGTTGTTAATGGGGCAAGGAGGGGAGGTGTAAAGTTTCCCGTGTAAACGGCAGTTGACCTTACATACCTAAAATTACTTAAATATCCTACCCAAGCAGACCCCGAACCAACAGTAGCATCACTTCTAGCCCCTACTGTTAATGTAGTTAGCGTAACAACTTGGGTAGCTGATGATATTGGTGTTCCTACAGAAACACCGTTTAAATACATTTTATAGGTAGTGCCATCAAAAACCACAGCAATATGAACCCATTGACTTAAATATTTGGCATACGGAGTATCAATCCTTCCTATTTCAGACGAACCTGAATTGGTAGAAAAAAACCTAGCTGATAAATTGCTAGTGCTTGAGTCGATATACGCAAACATTCCGTAACCATTGGCGGCCGCAGCAAAATCAAAAATTGCTTGCCCCGATGGATTGCCTGTAAAATAAAACCAACACTCTACTGTAAATGAAGGATTGGTATAACTAACAGATGGGCTTCTTAAATGTGTGTTGGACGTATTAGCCCCGTCAAAATACCCACTCCCACCATATGCCGCAGCGGTGTACGAAGCAGTCGGTGAGAACGGCTGGAATGCTTGGACTTGAGGGGTTCCAGATCCAACAGTAATTGCGCTTGCAAGAGTAGAACCGTCAACAAAACGATTGTATCCGCAAGACAAAAAAATTGTGCTTCCCAAAGCCGTCAACGGAGTTGTTGGCGTTGATGAGATTGTTAGGTTTGTATTTGATAGTCTTAAATTTGAAACGTAACCAGCAAACCCGTTTGCAGCGCTTCTATCCGTACCAATTCGCATTGCGTCAGTTTGGCTGAACGTGGTAGCCGACGTTCCGGTTCCATCAGATGCGCCGTTGAGATATAGAGTTGTTTGGCTTGATCCAGTTCCAGCGCGAACAACAGCAACATAATACCAAGTATTTGCCGCAAGGCTTGTTGTTCCAGTAATGCTTGTTGAAGTATCAATAAAAACAAGTTTATCAGCCGAGCTAATTTGAAACACCCAACCAGTCGGCCCAGCAGATGATCCTTTACAAGCAATTGTATGCGTAGCGCCAGATGCCGTTCGAAACACCCATGTTTCAATAGTGAAATTTCCAGACCCAAATCTAAGACTGGCACTATCTGCAACGCTTAAATAACTGGATGAAAAATAATTACTCCATTGTCCAGTCGGCCAATACGGAGTCACAGAACCCTGCGTTACGGCTCCGGTGCGAGTGATCGTATAGTTATTGGTGCTGGAGTCCAGAAACGTATTGTTCTGCTGCCCGTTGGTGCTAGTTGTCTCCAACAACAGCGGGACATACGAAAAAGGAACCACAGACCCGGAGGCAGCAGCCCGACCTGATTTAGATGCAGCAAACATTAGTAATTCTGCCCAATAGTAGTGCCATACCAGTTAGTACCGTCAGAAAAGAACGAATAGATGTCTTTTTTACTCGCCGTAGTCGTAATTGTCGGTGCGGTAGCTGAAGGCCAAGATACGGTTGACCAAGTAACCGTCCTGCTTCCAGTCCCGTCTTGAGACAAAATGATAATAAACGACTTGCCAGCGACCGCAGTCGGCATAGTAATCGTCGCATTCCCAGTTAGCGTCAGGTTCTGAACTGTACCGTTGGTCAAACTAACCGTAATCGCCGTGCTGGTATTGGCTGAATACAGCGTCTCAACGTAGTTCGTAACCGTTGGATTGGTCAGCGAAGGCGTATTATTAAAAACCAAAACACCAGAACCCGTCTCATCACCAACTACTGAAATCAAGTTTGCGCTAGTCGGGGTCGCCAAAAATGTAGCGACGTTAGTCCCCAACCCAGAGACCCCGGTAGATATAGGCAATCCCGTGCCGTTTGTCAGCACAATAGCTGAAGGCGTTCCTAAGTCACCGCCGGTAACAATCAGCGTTCCAGTTGCGTCTGGCAACGTAATAATAGGTGTCCCAGCAGTTGCCGCAGCCTGTAAAGTCTGGGTGCCAGCACCACTAGCGTTACCTTGAAGTTTAATTGCGCTCATGTTTGATCCTTTAAGCGGCGATGAGCCAAACTTGGCCCGTAGGTACAGTTACTGCAACACCCGTTGATATTGATACAGGCCCAACGCTGAATCCATTTGAACCAGCGGTAATTGTGTAATTAGAACTGATTGTTTGATAAGACTCAAGGATCGGTCCACCGGCAGTACCAACAGCAGCGTTGCTAGTCCATACCCCACCAATACTTGTCAGTACGTTACCCGATGTTCCTGGTGCAATGAAACTTACGTTTGGAGCAGTTCCACCGCTAGAAATGACAGGAGATGTAGCGGTAACAGCCGTGACCGTCCCGCCTCCACCGCCACCAGTAGCCCCAAGAGTAGAAACAGTCTTTAGAACCATGTTACACCCCGTCCCCTGGTGTGATGTATATCACAGCACTACCGCTGCTGGTTATCCCGGCAAAGTAAGCGTTAGGAGTGAACGTCAAGATCTCGTCCGTGCCTGACAGTAGCGGGATAGATGACTGTGTGCTCGTGACAACCACAGCGTTGGCTACTGCGCTCGCGTTGGACTGCCCATACCCCATGAACACCGTTACGTTACCGCTGTTGATGATTCGATATTGATTGCCACCAAGGGTTGTAGACGCGGCTTGGGTGGACGTAGTTGGAGAACTGCTGGTAGCCGTGAAAGTTACGGTGTTCCCCATAGGGGTAAAGGCTTGAATTCCCATTTTTAATTAGCCCAAGGAAGCGGTGGTGAAACGACAGGTGGGTTGATCTGATTGTTGATCTGACTCTGCACAGCGGCCTCGGCAGATGCTTGGTCTACGCCAGATGACCAGATCCAACCGAGCACTTGGTCTTGCGTGAGTTGGTCATAAGGCGTGTAGGGCGTACCGGCTACATAGGTTACGTTGCAGGTCGAGTAGACCGAGCCGTTGTAAGCGCCGTCTGTGCCAGAGCAGGTCCAGTGAACGGTAAATACTACGTCAGTCTGGCCTTCTGCTTGTGGGTAGCAGTCAAGCTGCGTGACAGTCCATGTAAAAGTGGTCATGGGTATTCCTTAAACAGAAGTAATTGTTTGCCAAGCAGCGCCAGTGTAAACACACAGTTTTGACAGCGTAGTATCAAACACCATCAGGCCAGCAGCAGGGCTACTAATCGCATTCTTTTGCGTTGTAGTCATGTTGGGCATCCTCACGCCCTTGGTCGTGCTTTGTGCGTCTAGGATGGCTGATGCGCTTGGAGAAGTTGTCCCAATCCCGAGGTTGCCGGAGGAGTCGAGGGTAAGACGGGTTACCCCGGCATTTTGATCATAAAAAGCTAGTTTGCCAGCAGCGTCTGAAAATAATGAAACTCCGTTTGTACCTGTCTTTTGAATGATCATGTTGCCTTGCAAGGCCCCCTCAAACAGACAAATTCCATTGACATTGAGTTTCTGTGTAGGCGAACTCGTCCCAATACCCAGCCCCGTGCTGGTCAGGCACATTTGTTCGGAGCCGCCAATTCTCCAAATAGCTGCCGTATCAGGGTTTGTATAAATGTTTGTGCCGTAAAAGCTCATCGGCAAATACGCGCTTTCTGCGGCATTAGTTGAATCAAAAACAACACCATACGTTGAATCAACATATGGGCGCACCCGAACTTTTCCTGTAGTTCCTGCAAGTTTTAAAGCAGTGACAGCGTCAGAAACTGTATTGGTCAGCAACGTCCCGTTAAACGTCAGCGCAGAACCAGTGGTCAGAGCACTTGACGAGCTTGCGTAGACAACACCGTTAGCAGTGAATGACGTTAGTCCAGTACCACCGTAAGTTGTGCCCAGCGCATTGGTCAGATTGAGCGTGTTCGCGGTAAGCGTTGTACCGTTGAACGTCAAATTTGCAGAGCCAGCCAACGCATTGGCGTTGTTGTATTGAACCTGCGTGTTAGCCCCGGCTGCTGCGCCACTTACAGCGACATTGCTGACCCACACTCCGCCGATGCTAGTGAGAACATTGCCCACATTTCCTGGTGCTACCGTCGCAATACCTCCGGTTCCGTTGCCCAGCAGGACGCTGTTGGCCGGGAAGGTGACTTGACCAGTGCCACCGCTTGATACAGGCAATGCGTTGGTCAGAGCAAGAGTGCCGATATTGGCACTGGTGATGTACGCGCTGGCGACGTTGAGCGTAGTCACGTTGGCAAGCGTTGCCGTCAGGTTGGTCACGGTGACGTTGGTCACGGTGACGTTTGTGACATTGCTCGTGCCACTTGTTATGGTGACATTGGCAAGCGTAAGGTTGTTAAGCGTAGTGACTGTGTTGCCCAGCAAGACAGACGTATTGCCGATGGTGATCGGCGTGTTGAAATTGCTGTCTAGCTTTGCGAGAGCGATGTTCCCGCTTAGATTGGCAAATGCGTATGGGACAGTCATTAGAACCTCACCCTCAATTCGTGTTCAAACTCGAAAGTATTTACTGTATATCCGGCACTGTTACTGTTGATGGTCAGGCCGAGATACTTGCCGTATTGCTGGGCATCTGACTTGTACAGAGCATATCCGTAAGACGTTTCCCAGCCAACAGTCTGCAAACTATTGTTTTGCCAAGTGACCGGGACTTGATAATTGTTGAGCCAAACGACGGAATTGTCTATGGTGTAAGCACCAGTAGATCCAGTTCCTTGTTCGTTGTCCACGCTAATGAGGAGCGTAGATGCTGCTTGCAACTGTGCCTCTATCCCAAACTTCAATGCCTGCTTGGTTCGTATGGGATCACCCATAGGCATGAGAGCGGTTTGGATTGTGGTTGCTATTCCAGCCGTGGAATTAGCATAGAGACGGTAGAGGCTTGAGCCTGCGGTCCCATAGAGGCGAATGACCCCCGCTGTAGGGACGGAAGTGATGTAATCCAACGCTCCTTGGGAGGTTAGAAACCACTTCTTCTCGAAAAACACGGCTTGGACCTTTCTCGCTCCACTTGCCGGGTCGTTGTAAGTGAAGGAGAATGCCGCGCATAGTATGTTGTTCAGTAAAACTTGTCCTCCGCTGATAGGAGAAGCAAAGTCTATGAGTTGGAACACCCCGTCTAAAGCGTCTGACAACTTGCTAGTGGTAGAACCAACTAGGGAATAGATCCCGTAGTCGTTCATAAACAGCACAGAGCGGAAAAACGGGTAGATGGCGTAGATACGCTTGGTCCCTACGCTTGCAGATACGTTGGTGTTGGTAAATAAAGTTTGACCGTTGGTGTCAACGCGAACGTCAGAGAAGACGTTGATGCTTGTCTCACCAAAGATGTACAAAAAATTATTGGCTGAGAGAAGCGCACGGATGTTGCCGTGCAGAGTTGAGTCTGAGATCGTGAGAGATCCGGCAGAGACGCTGGTGAAGTCACTGTAGGAATCTGCGGCAGAGTAGTAAACGGTGCGCCCAGCGGCCACCCAGGTTCTGCCAGAAAATGTGGCTACGGAAACCACCTGATCTGTGTTTACAACCGCCGTGACGTTGGCAGCGGTCGTGAACCCACCACCGGAAAGCGTTACGTTTGCAGTTGTGTACCCAGCGCCAGGGTTGGTCATCACAATCTGCGAGACTGTATTGCCTAGAACAATGGCTGTAGCGGTAGCAGGAGTAGTGTTAGCACCGCCGATAGCTACCGTTGGCGCTGACGTATAGCCAGAACCACCGTTGTTGAGCAAGATGCTGACTGTGCCAGTTCTGAACGTGACAATCTGGGCTATAGCATTAGCACCAGACCCTCCACCACCTGAGAACGTGATGGTTGGGGATGACGTATACCCACTACCAGCGTTAGTCAGGGATACGGTGCTAACACCACCAGTAGAAATGACTGCATTTGCTGTGGCTGCACCGCTAGAGAAGGTAACAGTAGGGATAGAAGTGTATCCAGACCCTGCTTCAACAACTCCAATTGAAACTACAGCCCCACCGCTGATGCTTGCAACTGCCGTAGCCTGGGTTCCACCTGTAATGTTGGGTGCGCCGATGGTTACATCTGGCACAGCCGTGTATCCTGACCCACCCGAGGTCACATAGACAGATCTGATACCACCAGATCCGGTGACGATTGTTGCAGTCGCTACTGCCTGCACCCCGTTAGCATCATTGGGTGCGCTGATCACCACGTTTGGCGCAGAAGTGTAGCCAGAGCCTGGGTTTGATACGGCTATCAGGCCAACAGAGCCTATAGAGACTACGTTAGCGCCGTTCCAGCTCGACAAACCTTTGTCTGTGTCGGCAATGATCAGTCTTTCGTTCTTCCACTGGGCAGAACTGACGTTGGCATTGCTAAATGTGCCTGCAACGGCCACATTACTGGTCACATTGCTGGTGAGATTGAACGCTTGCGCTCTACCGTCTATCTCAAAGCTGACTATGTAGTCAGATACATTGATATTTGTAGACGTTAGGTAAGAAGTGGTGTTTGAAAAGACAACAACATTGCCTGTGCTGTCTCTAACAGCTTCTTGGGCAGGAACAATCTTGATGTTGGAGTCGCCAATCGGCATGGCGTTTTCCAACCACGAGAATTCACTGTCCTTGATGGCTGTTCGGTTGGCTTTGGTGTTGATTCCCCCGAACGTCTTCAGAACAGTGTATCTTTTTTGCTGTTCTTGGGATGCCATGTTAGTAAGGACTGCTATACGGGTCCGGAATTCTACGCGTGAAGACTGAATTCAACACGCTCTGTACTTGACGGTTGTACTGCTGAAGGAAAATCTCAGATTCCCCGTAGCTCTGTTCCTTGTACTTGGCCTTGTAGGCCGCGTAGAACGCCACAGGAACCGTGTACGGGTCGTTGATGGCGTCATTGACCGTAGGATTGGTCAAAACCAGCGGAGAAGGCAGGATGACCGTATCCACTTCCATGCTATAGGACTGGTCAGGGATAGGTGAGATGTAAATTTGCGATTGACCATACGTTGAGAAGCACACAGGCCGTCCAACGTAGTTCTGCCAGTAACGCAACTGGGCGTTGAAGTTCGTCCAGGGCAGGTAACGCAGGGGAATCCTAGAATTACCCCAATAGATTGTCAGATTGAGTACATCCAGAGTCTGCGAACCATTAGGTAGCGACGAAAACGGGATAATTTCTGCATTCTGAACGTACAGCAAGGTTGCTGTGCCGTTAGTAAAAGCAGTTGACGGAGGGAAATTAGTCCCAGATGTTGGGTACGGAGGAGATGTAGTTCCCAGCGTCCCACCTACCGTGACTTGGTAGATAAAGATATTTGAGAATATGTACTGTCCTGCGGTAACAACAAGTCCAGCAGACCAGATAATTGCGGCTGTGCCGTCTGGAGCGAGTGGTGTAGCGGATATTTGCAGAGTACGCAGGCAACCTGTGTCCCGTACTACCCTTTCACGCCCATTGTTGACGTAATCCGTAATCTCATCGTTAGACCAAAAGTTCGCATTGGCATCATGTAAGAGCCTGCGAACGTCTGTGATGTACGAATTTAGGGTTGCCATAGTTGCCTATTGTAACCCTCAGGAGACTTTTCCCCCTACCCCTACTTTTTTGACGGGTAGGGGTACTACGCCTACCGCCGAGGGAATGCGGTCCTGCGCTGAATGTTGGCCGATGCGAAACATAGCCAACCGTTCAAGTCCGATTTCAACATCCGACGAGTGGGTTGCAAACCCCAGACGGACTGCGTATGGGAGTTTGTGATCATCTTGGTAACCAAAGATGTGCCTAGCAGCCTCGATAGGGACTGACGTAGGCACACCTTTTTTGAACTTATAGTCAACACCAGCATGGCGATCAGCCAAGTCGGTATCACTATAGTTGGTTACAAAAACTTCCATTAGAACGAAACCGTGTCACCGTAAATACGAATGTCAACCAGTGCAGAAGCTGCGTTGGTGACGTTCACATACAGAGCCGAGGTATTTGCTCCATTGATGGTAGTTGTCAATGCGTAAGGGCTGGCAACCGTCAGGTCTTGGAACCTGTTGACAGCAGTCAAGTTTGCTAACGAGACTGTTGCAACAACCGCGTTGCTAGTGTTGCCATCATTGCTTGTCGTGATATTCACGTTTGCCAAAGATGCACTTGCATTTGCGTTCTGAACCGTAACCCGACGAATGATCACTTCCCCAGATCCAGCGAGAGCCCCAGCATTTGTGAGACCCCCCTGGAGGAGGGGAATTGCTACCACAGCATTTCCAACCGTTGCCAACGAAACCCCGGTAGCACGGCCAATGGCATAGGTACCAAACGAGTCTGGTGTGTTTGATCCTACTGCATTTGGATTTGCCATGTTTACTCCTTAGCTAGTAAACGTGGAGTTTGCAGTCAGACCACCGTTGACCGTCAACAGAGTGATGGTGTTTGCCGAGGTAGTCGAGTTGGCAAATACGTTCACGCCGTCGCTGATCAGAACACCACCAGTGTTAGCCGCCGTAAGCAGGGCCAGCGCAGTGCCGTTGTTAGCGTAGATCTGGCTGTTCAAAACGGGGAACATCAGATATACGCCAGCAGGGACTACGTTGCCAGCAACGGTCGCAGGAGCGATGAGGGTTGTGGTCTGAAAGTATGCTCCGGTGGTATTGCTGTTAGCACCGGCAATCAGGATCTTGTTTAGGGCGAGAGCCATGTTTCTCTCCTTACAGAGTCAGAGAGTTATAAGAACTAACCCTAGTCATAGACTTTGGTTTAGTACTAATCAACTCAGCAATCATCAGCACTGCGCCGACGTAACCAATCTGCCAGTTAGGCAAAGTGGACTCAAACCCAGTAAACACAAACGAACCCTGCTCGTGGATGTAGAGGTTCAGGTAGTTCGTGTTGACAAAGTAGACAACGCCTTCTGGGCAATACGGATCTGGATAGATCGGCACACCAGCAACCATCAATGCGCGGAACGCAGCCTGTGGTCCGTTGTTGTCGCCATCAAACCCAGAACCTGGGGTGATGACATACTGCTCTTGACCAACAAAGTCTTGAGCCAACAGAGTCCAAGTACCGAATCCGCAAACACCAAACGATGGCACTTCTGCACCGTTCTTCACGGTTCCAGAAATGTATTGCAGGATGTTCTGACGGGTTGGGTTGACGTTACCAGCGTTGTAGACCTTCGACTTCCACCAAGTGTAGGTGTTACGGTTGATGTTCCCGTAGGTCACTAGGTTCGTACCATCGTCAATCGCGCCTGGGAGGCCGATAAACTGCTGGGTGTTCGTGTAGTTCTGGTAGAGCGACGTTGCCATCGCGTCCATCATCACGTTGGTCGCATCGTTCATCCGAGCTTCGATCAGCGGGATAATTGCTGCGTCCTGCTGAACCGCGCCTTCCATCCCGAGGAATGGGACTGGCGTGATCATCAGCTTGAGGTTGAACTCAGCGTTGTAAGCACCCTGCTGGACAGACGGTTGAGCGAACGAGCCGCTGTAGTCTGACCATTGTGCGTTTACAAACTGAGCGCCTTGGACAGGCACTGTTACGGAAGACACACCGCCGCTGGCTTGCTGACTGTTAGCAATCAGTGCTGCGAGAAGAGGGGTCGAGTTATAGAGCTGTACAACCAGCTTCGGGATGAATGCCCTACGAGTGACGTAAGTTAACTCAGTGTACTGAGTTGATCCCGTTGCCGGTAGAATTCCGCCACCAATGGCCATATCAATCTCCGGTGAGGTTTACAAACCAATAGGACGATTCGGTCGCCGCAAATCTTGCAATGCGCTGACCGCCTCGTTTCTTGCTGCGCTAACCGGGTTTTTCCAATACTTATTCAAATCAAATTTTTGAATAACTTGTGGATTGTACCCGGAAGGTGTGGGTGTCGCTGCTTGCTTCATCCACTCATGATACTCGGCGGCAGTCTCGTGATTAGTGATACCGCGTTCGAGCATAATTTTTTCAATGCCCTTGATATCATCGTCAGAACTTGCCAAGCCTTTTTGCTTCAACGAATTTCGACGTTTTTGCAGTTCTTCCACGGCGTCACGCTCTCGGAGTTTGTTCTCCAAAGATTGGACTCGTGCTTCTGCTGCTGCAACGGCAGTGTTGGTGTGATCTTCAATTTCCAGTTCAGGAATTGGAAGATCAGGCTTAACCTTCTTGGTCATTCGCAAAAATTCTTTGCGAGTGGAAGGATTCTCAGCAAGTTGCTGGGCTAACGCCGCGAGTTCATCGCGTGCATCAACTGATAAGTTTTCAAGAGACATTGTTACCCTCGTTACAATGTGGTTTAGATGACTTTCTTGCCGTCAGCAGGCTTTTGCACTGCCATCTTGTTCTTAGAAAGATCAGATGGCTTGTCAAGGCCGCCGAAACGCGAGAAGCGTGGCGTGTTTACGACTTGGCCGTTTTCCTGACGATCATCAGTTGGGCGGCGTGGAGCAGAAGCTCCGCGAGGCTTAAAGAGGTCCATTGTTTATCCTAGTCCAGGAGGTTTTGGCGCACCTGCGCCAGGGGGCGTCATTCCCGGAGGCGGGGCTGACTGAATTGCACGGGACTCAGGAGTCATGCCACCGGCTTTAGGTAGCGTCTGCAACATTTGCAGAATTTCTGACTGCTGGAGTTCTCCAGTTTCATTACGCTTGCCACCTAGCAAACCACCAAGTTTGCGAGATGCTTCCATGATTGCCTTTCCTTCATCCGACTCTGCACCGACTGCCGGGAGAGACTGGTCAAGAAGATCAAGTGCAATAGAAATATTGATCATTGCCGCTTCACGAGTGCCCATCTGCTTTTCAGGAGTAGACATTGGAGCAGCCATAGGAGGCGTCTCAGGGGTTGATGCCGCTGGAGACGAGGGAGTTGGAGCGGGTGCACCGGCGCTGCGGTCACCTTTCATCAATTCCATCAATTTATCTGCTGGTACGCTCATGTGCGACCTTTTATACCCAATTAGAAATCAAGTCAAGTGGGAGGCTCATCGCCCACCTCCCGCAGGCCGGTTCAGAAACCTGTTACGTTCGGATTACTTCCGACCTTTACGACCACGACGTGCCATGACGATCTCCTGGTTGCGGGGCCACTTGAGAAGGGCAAGCAGCCATACCCATCAAACTCTTAAAGAATTACCGGCGAGTCTTGCGACCGCGTTTCATTGCGTTGTACATTGCAATTACCTTCGTGTGTAGTCACGGGTCATGCGGGAAGAATTGCCCGCACTTCCCATCCTATTCGTCTGTGTACGGTACGTCAAGGATGGAGTTGCCTGTCTTGCATCTAGACTTTTTGCAGTGACGCGGGGTTGATCCCCGGTCTTTGTGTAGCCTTGAGTAACCATTATTGCTCCTTTGGAGATTGCATAGCCGCTTGCTGGGCTTGTGCGGCTTCCATTTTCTTGAGACGGTCTTTCAATTGTTGTTTCATGGGTGGTTCAAGCAAGTCTAGCAAGGATTCCTTGTCAATGACTTGTGCTTTGAACAGATTGAACGCCAATTGGCGCAAATCTTCCATGAAGATTGGTGAATTGCTATGTGCATCCACTTTTACGGCGTAATTCTTGGGCAATTGCTCGGCAATGAACCTATTGCCCCTTGTATCCGTGTAATGCGTGTTTGGATACGCTTGCATGAGCTTGAGATACAGAGTCGCCATCTTTTCTAGCGAATCTTCGATGACAAGCGCCCGTTTTTTGGCACGAGATGACCCTAAACGGGCAAGTTGACTGGCATGACCGGACGATCTGACCCCAGACTCGCCTCGTCCTTGCAAGACTGAGACGATTCCAGAGGCTTCTTCGAACATTAAGTCAATTTCGCCGATTTCACGGAAGAGATCTGGCGGCATTTGCGGGGCCAACTTCTCCACCTTGGCGCTTGGCATATCTGTCGCCAAGATTCCGCCTGCACGGTTGAGAGCAAAGTTCTTCTCATCCAAGATTCCAGTGAACCCGATGAGTGCCGTAGGTGGGCTGACTTGCTTAGACAGAATGTCCAAGATCTCCGTCATGCGCTTGTTACGCATCTGCTGGAGATAGATTAGACGGGATACTTCTGACTGGCCCCAGTAGTAATCGTAGAGCGGCAGGGGGCAGATCTGGATGAAGGGCAGCTCGCCTTTCAAGAAGACGGTCGCGCCAGGACGGTCGTAGATGATTACATCTGGATCTGCGCGGGTGACCACTTGGTAGTCGCCGGTCTCATCGTTCCACACCCAGAGTTCCGTCATCTCGACGGTTTCTTCGGAGACTTGTGCTTTGTAGCGGTTGCCGCCAGAGAGATCGAGGTTGACGTTCCCGTAAAGGGTTGGGTCCGTCTGGCTCATGATGATGCGCTGCACACCGTTGGCAACTTCGGTGCGCTCGTGTTGCATATACGACACGCGCTCTACGATCTTTTCCCTCTGAGGGTGGCTGTAGAGGCGATTGAAGAGTTCAGACTTCGTGATGTAGTAAGTCTGAATTATTGCTTCTTGTCTGTCAGTGTATGGAGTGTCCTCTCGTAAGACACCGATGCTGGCCGGTTCCACGAGATACGGATGAATACCGTTTCGATAAACCAGTTTAATAAAGGTGCTGTTGTAGCACAGAGACCATGATACCGCTGTCGAGAATACTTGGTCAGCATTGCTGTTTAGCCATTCATCGTTTAGTGCGCGGGTGAGGACCGGTAGTTTGGCTTGTTCTTCATCTGGGACTGCCGCACCCAAGTCTATGGAGAATCGGGTGGTCTCGGCAGAATAGAGGAAGGATGACAACTGATCTATGTGAGGAAAGATCTTGTTGTACATGGCCGGGGCTTCGTCCGGTCCATTCCCAAACAAGTACCACGAGCGAAGACCTCCGTAATCGGTGCGGCGTTCCGGCATGGAAACGCTGCACTTGTGGATGAGGTCTAGGTAGAAGTTTTCTCGTTCTACCGGTTCGCTCGGAATTCTCATGGTGCTATTGCCAAGTTCTCATGGTCAGCAATGTAACTCGCGGCTTTTGGTCCGGTCAAATTGCCAGCGTCTTTGGGGTTAACGCCAACGGACTCACCGCGAACGGATTGGGCGACTTTTCCGGCAAGTGCTGCTTGCATATTGATGTTTTGGAAATTGCCGCCCCAGATCGCAGCATCGCCTGGGCGAGACTCTCTGACTTCTGGTTCTGGCACGTTGTGATGATGGTAACCGGCTTGTGTGTCACCTTCGCGGGTGGATTTGATATCTGACATCTGAAAGTCTTGGGCTAGGCCTCGCAGGTTGCGATCAGCCTGCTTTGTCTTGTCTGATTTGACAGCAACTGGTTTCAAGAAAACCATATTGAGTTCTGCTGTGCAGAATTTGATAGGGCACTCAGGCTCATAAGATTCGAAGAGGCCGTGAGACGCGCAAAGATAGTCGTGGAGTACGCTCATGATTCGTCCAAAGTAGGATAAGAGTAATCGTGACGATTACGGGGGCCGATAGATAGTTTGAATCCGTCAGGGGACTTTACGATCCCCATGTGCGAGAAGATAACAGGTTCTGCAACCTTGCGATAGTCAACGTATTGGGTCTGGTCTTTGCGTCTCATGATCCTGACTCGACCCTCTCGCCACGCTTGGTAAGCAGAGGAGACCCGACGTTGGGTTGTCTCGCTCATGGGTGAGTTCTCGTAGATGAAAACGTCTGCCAAGTATTCTCTTGAGATCCCACATAGATCAGCAAACTTCTGAAGAGAAATACCGCGCTGTTTATCCTTTAGGAATCGCCCAACCAAGAGTTTGAGTTCTTCTTTAGGAATTACGGTATTCAAACTTGTATCCCTTGTCTTGCAAAAACATGAGGAAGTCTAGTTCACCAAAGACGTTATCGCATTCTTCTGAGGTGTGTCGCAAACCAATGGATTTGTGGCCGATCAATTTTCTGCTGGGTGCATGGTGACCGACAAGCCGCTCAAGGTCAATATCATCGTGTAGGCCTGGACCCATGTACTCAATCGAAAAGTGTTTGGCAATGTTCAGCGGGGCGAATCTCACACCGATAGATTCCAACTGAGGCCGAAGTAAGCCTGAGAGCTGGACATCTTCGTTGATGAACGGCTGCTGGTTGTACAACTTGTGGACAATGCCGTGCTTGGACGGCGCTTCCAAGAACTTGCGTGATCGTAAAGAGAACCCGCCGTTCTGCACAACAATGGGGTCTTTGACGTGAACCCACGAGAAGTGGAACATAGCTTGGTCGCCCAAGATGCCCATGTGAGTAGGTGCGCCCACATAGTCGTACTCGTAATACTCGTCTGTGAAGTTCTCACCGTTGATCACCCAGCCGTCATCTTGTACAACTAAGCAGTATTCAGTCTCGATGTAATGCTGGAGGCAGTACATACAGAACATCGAGTATTGAAAGTAATCCAGAGTTGCTGTTTGTTTCCAAGCGATATGGTCTGGCAAGGAAGGAGGTCTTTCAAGAGAGATCAGCAGACCCCGGCTTCCGGGCAACTGGGCAAGACTCTCGATGAGACTTGGGATGGCAACAGCGCCATCGTTGTGGCCGTAAATGGATACGATTGTGAGATCAGTGTGTGGAGCTGCCACCGTACATCCCGATACGTTTTAGATAATTGGATACGTTACGTCCAGCAGCGATCTGCTCTGGCGTTTGGTTCTCTTGGGCATGAGAGATTTCTTTCGTAAGTCTCATGGCAATCAATCTGGGTTGAACCTGCTCGGCATAGGCAACAGCAGCGAGCGCACTGGCAATGACTCTATCATCTTTGCCGCGCCCAGGCGCACCGATAAACCCGCCCTCACGAACGATGCCCTTCATCTCGTCTAGCAAGTCCATAGACTTTACTTCCATCAGCCCACGCTCAAAGTAATCTTTCATGTAGGTCAGCATCCGCTCTTTGGTCTGACTCGTGGTCAGGAACCCAATAGAGTTGGAGAGACCGGACATCGTATCGTTACGACGCCAGATGTAGTTCTGCATAGATCCCAGCACATCCATGATGCCGTGACCGGCAGTACCTTGCGCGGCAGCAAGACGTTTGAGGTTACGCATCTCGTTGATTACCGCCTGACCGGGACCATTGACTTCCAAGTTCAGAGTTGAGTTCTTGTACGCACCGGCAAGATGAGCAATAACCCACGCAAACTGGTAGGTATTCATCTCACTGGTCGCAAACTCCGCCACCTGCTCCATGCCATTCGCATAGACGCGGAACACTTGGATGGAGAATCGGTCTGCCCAATCAGATGATCCATAAGCAGGGTCAGCACCAATGACGTAATAGGCCGTGTCAATAGGCTGTTCCCAGACTTTGAGCGTCCCCAATTTCTCTGTGGACTTCAACACATCTGTGTCTTGGAACATTGCCCCAAAAGCATAGCGGAAACATTCTGGATTCATCTGTCTAGACCTCTTGGCAGCGTCAGTACACCGGGAGTTTGAGAAGAAGCTCGTACCAGTCATCACGAATGCGTAGTCTTCCGTCGGAGGAAACTCCTGGTACATCAGAGCATCGTCCTTGATCCCCTCGTGCAGCTTCCATCTCCACCACGCCATCTGCCTGCTGTTGATCTCCACCCCGTACAACTTCTTGATGTCCTTCACCCATTCCTTCTCTTCCCCAGTTAACTTACCATCCCAGTAAACTTTATAAACATCCGTCTCAGCTTCTACAGAATAAAGCTCATTTCTCCACCACCCACAGAATATAGCCCTCTGAGTTCTAGCCTTCTTGGCCGTCACATACATATCGTGGAACATATTAAACCCACGAGCAGTACTCTCAAACAAATACAACCTCTGGGGATTGGTCTCCGCAAGAGACGCCAAGAGAGACGCTAGGCCCTCCTCATCTCCCCAACTGGATGTCTCAGTACCATGCAAGTACGTTATCGCCTTACCGCGCCCCAGAGACCCCTTAGAACGCAATCCAGCCACCTGATAAAACAACCGACTACGGTTCTTCAACGAGATGTGATTTCTGTTGTGAGCAATAACAGGCACTTTATATTCTCTGGGTAACCCATCTATATACATAGACAAGGTACTACGGAACATATCCCTGTTCTCTTCCGTATCTGTAGTCAACGTACCCTGTAATCCAGGATGTACAAAATGCCAGTAAAGATCTAATGCTAAAGAAATAGTAGTTATCCCTAACTGTCTACCCTTTAATATCACAAAGAAATGAATATCATCCTGTAGACCTTTAGCTATCTCATCCATAATATATGTCTGAGTACCTAATAACCTATCCATCTTTCTGAGACCATGTTCCTTAGTCTCTATTTTAAGTTCACTACAGAACTTGTAGAACTGAGCTAGATTAAATGACATGAATTTTTCTTGGGGGGGAGAAGCGTTGGGTGCACGCACACACGGGGGTCAAGACCCACCTCATCGGGCCACGGGATGCTCGGATGGTAGCACGGTCATCGGTGCGCGTCCCAGCCCATGCCAAAGCCAGGGTAGAGCGTAGGCGTGGAGCGGCAGCTAGTGCGAGCGTAGAGCGGGAAGGGTAGAGCGGGAAGTGTCCAGTGTCCCGTGTAAGAAGAATCCCCCAAAACGTATGAACGGGGGAAGTGGCAGCCCCACTCTGTTGTCCCGGTATCTGCTGCCAGTAGAACCTATAGGACACTCATTACTGTACCCATAGTATATATAGGGGACACTGTACAGGTAGGTACAGGTAGGTACAGGTAGACTACTGTATGGATGAACATTAGGGTTTCCTCTAATATAAATAGTGGATTTTGTCAGGTAATATCTTATCTAACGGTTCACGGTGAACCGGTAAACAGAGAGAGGAAACAAAATGTACACAGTAACAGCAATCTACCGTAACGACAGTGAGGTAGGGTTTGGTGAGGGTGAAGGGTACGAATATTCGATGATGGAGTGCATGGAATCCATCGATGGCATCTACCTTGAAGACATCGGCAACATTAAGCTTGTGGCGCGTCGTGAAGGTAGCATCCTAATTGTAGAAACTCCGATGTCGCTGTACATGGATATGCTGGCAATCAGACTCTGACAGCTAAAAACGCGAAACCCTCGAAAGAGGGTCTACCGGTTAGGCCGGTACTGATGAGCGTATCAAATCAAATCATATCGAGAGGTGCACAGTGAACGGTTACGAAAAGATCACAGAGTCGATCATTGCTGAGCTTGAGAGCGGCGCGGCGCCGTGGGTCAAGCCTTGGAAGGCTGACAGTACGGCAGCGAAAAACATCGTCTCCGGTAAGGCTTACCAAGGGATAAACCGGCTAGTGCTTGGCATGGGTTCGATGATGCCTGGATACACACCGTATTGGGCGAGCTACAAACAATGGGCAGAGCGTGGCGCACAAGTTCGGAAAGGTGAGAAGGGCACTCAGATTGTGTTCTTTTCGCCGGTTACAAAAGAGCAGGCAAACGCGGCAGGCGAGCTAGAAGAAAAGCAGTTCGCCGTGTTGCGTCTCTACACTGTTTTCAACTCTGCTCAGTGTGAAGGTGCGGATGTTCCCGTCGCTACTGTTTCGGGATCGTTTGATCCTATCCAGGCGGCAGAACATCGGATCGTTAAGACGGGAGCAGTTATCCGACACGGCGGAGACGCTGCGTTTTACTCTCCTGCTCACGATGCTATCCAGATGCCGCACAAAGTGTCTTTCGATTCTCCTGCGAGTTACTATTGCACGGCATTTCACGAACTAGGCCATTGGACGGGCGCGAAACATCGTCTTGAGCGTGAGTTCGGCGGTAAGTTCGGGAATCCTGCTTACGCTTTCGAGGAACTGGTTGCAGAGTTGACGGCAGCGTTTCTGTGTCAGGAACACGGGATCGCAGGCGAGTTGCGCCACGCTGGTTACATCGGAAGCTGGCTTAAGGCCTGCCGTGATGATGCAAAGGCGATCTTTAAGGCGGCAGCGCTGGCACAAAAGGCGGCAGATTACATCCTGAGTCTTGACGCTGAACTAGCTATCGCGGCATAACTTGACAAGGCAAGGCAGGGGAGACTCTGCCTTACATCTCATCTCATCTAAGGGGTACACAATGAATCGCAGATTTCAAGTTCAAGTTGAAAATAAAGCAACTCAAGATTTCGACACGGCAGATGAAGCACTCCGGTGGGCTATGGGTCACGTTTACCTCTCACCTAACGCTATGATCCAGGGTAAAGAAGTTCTGAACGCGGGATCTGTTTACCGATACTGTTATGGGTTCTGTAGTGTCGATATAGTTCCCGTTGAGCGTTAACACTTGACGGAGTGATAATCTCACCGCACAATCTGTTAATCATATCTGGTGTTTATCCATGCAACCCACCGTTGACCAGCTACTTGACCTCCTGCTAGACGGCGATCCCGTCGCCTGGGAGATTTCCCGGACACCCGATGGCCTGAAAATCGTCGCAGTGATGTCAGACGGTCAAACCCGAGTAATCGCAAACTTACCTATAACTACTGAGGACGGACAATGAACCATTACACCGAACAATTTGAACGCCAATCTGACGTTTCCCTCGCCCGTGCGTTGCACGACTGTTACGAAACTCTGAGCATCGGAGCGGGCGTCCACGGTAACGCATACGTTGCCAAACTCTGGACCCAGATAGATGCTATCTACGACGTTCAAATGCGACGACGGAAGAACCTTGCCAAACGCTCTAAGATCGTTTCTTAGACCATGCTGGTAGGGTAGCATCAACCCAACCCTTTTCGGCCCGTGTAGGGCCATTCACAGCCCCTCTAGGGGTATTTCAATCGGAGAGTGTATGTTGTACGAAGAACTTAGAGCAAAAGCAGCCGAGATCCTGGCCCAAGCAGAGCAGGTCAAGGCCGAGGAGAAGCAGCAGGCGATCGAAGCAGCCCGAGCAATGATCGACTGCTACGGAATCACTGCGCGTGACCTGGGACTAGACAAAGCCCCCAAGTTGAAAGCAGGACCTAAGCCTGGGAACAAGGTGTCCCCTAAGTATCGAGACCCCCAGTCGGGCGCTACTTGGTCAGGACGCGGCAAGACCCCCAAGTGGATCAACGGCGCTGACAGGTCCGTATACGCCATCTAATCTTACCGGGGGTTGTGAGCCCCCCATCTTATCTGGAGTAATCGTGAATCCCAATATTATATTACAAGTACTTTTAGTCTCCACATTTTCACTCGGAATAGTTGGAGCATTTATTGATGATCGCCACTTGTGCGCTATCGGACTGGTGACCGCTTTCGGGTGCGCCATGCTACTCATGTCGAGGGACAAAGAATGAATGACTACCAGTTGATGCAGTACTGGAGGGCTGTAAAAGCCCCCAACAAGGAAGTAGAGCAGAAGGCTCTAGAGTACGGTCACGCTATCTACCAGCAGGCGTACAAGGAGGCCAGAGAGGAGCTAGAGCATTCGTTCTACTCAGGCATGGCTAGAGGTCACGAAGACTGCAAACCTTCGATGCAGAAAGCATTGAGTGCCATGGAGAGTGCTTACTACATTCTCAAGATCCAACCCGTCACGCCTGAGCAAGAGGCTGACACTATCGCCATCGCTATCCAATCTGTAACTGAAACCCTGGAGAAACTAGGATGACTGCTGCTAAAGAATCCCGCAAGAAGACACTACAGCCCTGTTTCTATCTGGGCAATCATATGTATGTACCGCACCTACTGAAGCCAGGACACTGGGTCTCATACGGTGGCAAGATGAAAAGTATGCAAGAGTTGATTGTCTTAAAAGCCAAGGTGTCATATGAGCAACTCTTCGTCCAAACAGCCCCGTATGACTGGATCAGCACAATCAAGGTTGGAGTTTGAGATGGCAATCGACAAGACAACACCCAAGTGTTTTGACACTGCCAAGCAGTTCGCCGGCTGGGTCGCAGCAGCTCGTATGTCAAAGCCTATACCTGCACACTCTTACTGCGAAGACTGTACTCCTGAGTACCAGGCCAAGATGATCGTGGAAGGTAGGTGTATGTATCCCGGCACACTCTTCCACAGGTCAAGTGCTGACATGAAAGGTCAGAAAGCAGATGGTGATTGGGTTGGACGCAGGTCAGCCCTGGAAGTGGCCAAGGTCAGATCGTTGACAGGAGCCTACAATCGAAAGGTGAAACTGGTATAGTCTCTGAGTTCTCTGTTGTCTCTTCTCGGTCCGTCAGGCCGTTCAGCCCAGGTCACTTGATCTGGGTTTTTTTTTGTGTTAGGGTTTACCCCGTTGCCGTAGGAAGCAGCTAAGAAGGCTTACTCATGCACCTGCCCCAACGTATCGGGGTTCCTACCGGGTGCAGCAGTAAGTCTTTTTTTTTGGTCCACGCAACCGCTCATCTCGTCGGGGTCAACACGGCAGGGGATGGGGGATATCCGGTACTGTGGGGAAGCTCTGAGAGACCGGACAGGGTGGCGAAGATAGTGCCCTGGAGCGAACGACTGTCGGGTATGCGTGGCTCCGTCCAGCATTGAAGGCATCTAGTCCGCTAGGAGGGCTAGGTGTCGTCCACCTTCCAGCAGGTGTCTTTTTCATAGGTAAAGTAAAGAAACCAGTTGACAGTCTTTTTTTTTTCTGTTCTAGTTGTGTCTCTCATATCTTATCTATAGGTGATCTTATGAAACTCTGTATCGACTGCAAGCAGTTCATCCCAGCACTGGATGATCCCAAGCACCTCATGGCGAAGTGTGGCGCTGACCACAGCATCAATCCCGTCTCCGGTATCAAGACCTACCGCTACGCTTTCGAGCAGCGTATGTACAGCAGCGGGACCTGCCAGCCAGAAGCCAAACTCTTTATGCCTAAAGCCGTGGAGATCAACCATGAGTGACTTTACCCCTGAGATCCGTAACTCCGCCTGGTGGAGCGGTGACTCCAGGATGGCAGCTAATGGCCGTGCAGCAGAGGCTATCCTCATCAAGCAAGGCAAGATCATTCCTGAAGACATCTCTGACAAAGAGAATGTGAAGATGGGTCACGTCATGCAGCCAGTGATAGGCAGGCTCGTGCAGGAGAGGTTGCAGGTTGAGCTGAAGGACGCTGACTATGCAATGTCACATCCTAAAGAACCTTGGTTACGTTCTCACTTTGACTTCATCTCTGCCGATGGCAGTTTCCTCGTTGAAGCCAAGAACTACAACGGTAGTCAGCGTAAGAAGTTTGATGAATCCGGGATCATGCCGGATGCCGACAGAGTGCAGTGCATCCACGAGGCTACAGTTCACGGGATCAACAAGGTTTATCTGGCTGTTCTACTGGGAGGCCAGGAGTTGCAAGTGATCCCGGTAGATGTCACTCCAGACATGATGCTGGACCACGTTAAGTGGTGTGCTAAATGGTGGGGCTATGTGGCATCTAAGACAGAACCTGAACCTGAGACTGTAGAGCAGGCAAGGTTGCTCTTTCCACAGTCTGAGTCTTCTGTAGCGACTGCTAATGCTGAACTTGAATCTATTCTGTCTAGGCTCTCTAGCCTTACAGAACAGCGTAAGAGCCTCGAAGACGCAGAGGAGCAGCACAAGTTAGCAGTGATGCGTTTCATGCGCGACAGAGACGTTCTGACGGCTGTTGATGGTAGTGTGCTGGCAACTTGGAAGTCTGCCAAAGGATCAAGGAAGTTTGATGCCAAAGCATTCCAAGAAGCGTATCCCCAGATGTACGATCAGTTTGTCCGGGAGGTTTCCGGATCTAGAAGGTTCCTAATCAAATGAATGAAGAAGTCAATGATGATGATGTGTGGCATCTCTACCGTGCGTTAGCGATGGCCGCATTTATAATCAAGAGGGAGAATCCTTATCATCATCAGAGCAAACAGATGATCAAGGACTCTGCCAGTGAATATGCCAATCTTATGTGTGAAGGATTAAATGATGAGCAACCTAATACCCGTTAATGACATCCAGACAATGGCTCACGCTGTTGTCAAGTCTGGCCTATTTGGCATGAAGACTGTCGAGCAGGCAACTGCTCTCATGCTGATTGCCCAAGCAGAGGGCTATCACCCTGCTCTCGCAGCTCGTGACTATCACATCATCCAAGGTCGACCAACGCTCAAAGCAGAAACCATGATGGCTCGGTTTCAGCAGCAGGGGGGCAAGGTCGAGTGGAACGTGCTCACCAACGAAGAGGTGACTGCCACTTTTAGTCATCCATCCGGCGGATCGGCAAAGATCACCTGGACCATCGAGATGGCGAGGTCAGCAAAGTTGGCTGACAAAGACAACTGGAAAGCATATCCACGCGCCATGATGCGAGCAAGGGTTGTATCGGAAGGTATCAGGACGGTCTTCCCAGGCGTTGTGCTGGGCGTCTACACACCTGAGGAAGTTCATGACATACCTACACAACCACAGGTCAAAGACATGGGTTCTGCAGTCTTTGTAGAACCTTCTGCAAACGATTCTGCAGAAGCGCAGAAGCCTGACCATCCCTTTTCACTCTTTCTCTCAGACGGCACTGTCTACCAAGGCTACGCGGATTTCCCCGAGTACATGGAAGGCATTAGGTCTATGGTTGCGAAGATAACCAACTCGACCAAGTTCACTCCTGAGGAGAAGAAGCAGAAGATCACCAGCCTGCTCACTGCCAACAGCAAGCAGATAGAAGCACTGCCTGCTCTCGCCAAGATCCAGTTGAAGGGTGCGCTTATCGGGGAGGGATCGGACCTCCCAAACGCAATAAGGGAACCGTCGTCAGACCCGGAGACATCAGAGGATCTGTGAGCGGTTTCCATCGTATAGGTCATATCAACATTAGAGGTTTTGATGAGCTACGCAAAAAACGAATATCCAGTGACCCCCGGCAAAACAATTCTTTTCTCGAAAGATCCCTCCCAAAAGAAGAACCCTAATTCTCCTGACTGGGATGGTGATTTAGTTCTGACAAGATCATATACAGAAGGTCAAACCCTCAAGTTATCCATCTGGAAGTCTATGGCTAGGAATGGGAAAGAGTATTTCACCGTCAAAGAAAATACCTACTTCAAAGACAAGGAGCTGACCGATAACGCTCCCAAGGAAGTGCCCGCTTCATACAAGCCTTATGGCGGGACATTCAAGAAGCAGGTGGATGACGATAGCGACGTACCTTTCTGATGACTCCTACCCAGAGGTCTTTAGAGTACCTGCGTGAGCAAGGTTATCTCTGCGCCATAGTCGAGAAGTGGAACCCTCACGCTCGTATACGGCAGGATCTCTGGGGTTGGTGCGACATCCTGGCTATTCGTAAGGGTGAGGTTCTGGCAGTCCAAGTCACTGCATCTGGAGTGTCAGACCGTATAAAGAAGATCACATCATCTGAAACAATAGGGCCTGTTAGAGAGGCCGGTATCAGAGTGGAAGTACACGGGTGGCGGAAGAACTCCGCTGGTAAATATGTAATGAGGATTGAGGATATATCGTGACTAGTTTATTTATCGCGACACCCATGTATGGGGGAATGTGTACGGGCTTCTACCTGCAATCAATGCTTGCACTCGTGAGTGTTGCCAAGCAGGCAGACATGGAAGTCTCATGCTCTTTCATGTTCAACGAGTCGCTCATCCAACGAGCCAGGAACGGTCTTGCACACCAGTTCTTGAAGACCAACTGCACTCACCTGATGTTCATTGATGCTGACATCCGGTTTGATGCCAACGACATCCTGTCTATGGTTGCAGCAGATAAGGACATCATCTGCGGCCTATATCCTAAGAAGGAGATCAACTGGCAGCAGGTGGCAATATCTGCCGGTGCAGGTGTCCCCGTGGATCAGCTCAAGAATCACACAGGCGCGATGGTGGTCAACCTAGTGGGCAAGGAAGGGGAAGTGGTTGTACCCCAGAACGAGCCTCTGGAGATCGTCAACGGTGGTACTGGCTTCATGCTCATCAAGCGTGAAGTGTTTGAATCACTCAAGCCTTTTGTGAACACCTACCACAACGATGTGCTTGACACGGCAGGCACGTTCAAGCCTGACCTTATGCACGAGTACTTCCCGGTAATGGTGGAAGACTCCAGGCTACTGTCTGAAGACTTTGCCTTCTGCACGATCGCTCGCAGGCAAGGCTTCCAGATCTGGGCTGCTCCCTGGGTCCGTCTGGGCCACTACGGGAGCTACCTCTTTGAAGGATCTTTAATTCCTGCGCCGTGATCGCTTGGCAGTCTTAGCAGACTTACGGAAAGCCTCGGCAGTTGGGAATCCCTTCTGCCCAGGCCTCTTCGCAGGAAGACCTAACTTCCTACGTCGGTTGATGTTGTAGTACAGGCCCTTCTTGGTCATCTTTCATCCTCAGAACTTCTGGGTTGACATAGGCCACATCTCCGCAGATCAGCCTGTCACCCAGTACAGGCTCACCCTTCTCTAGCAGCACCAGAGAGTTCTGGAATTCGATGCGCCTGACCTGATGGTTAATCTTGGTCTTGCCGTTCACAGCCGCTATAAAGCCTGCGAAGAACTGGATGGCATTGCTGCCATACCCAGGCATCCACATAGTGTGGAAGTCCTCTACAACGTAGACGCCACCGTCATTGAGCTTGGGCCACCAGCGATTCCAGTTCTCAATGATGTCAGATGCCTGATGAGATCCATCGTCAATGATGACATCGAAGGTCTCATCCAACTCGACAGTCTTGGCGTCACCCACAACTACTTGGATGCGCTGATCGTCAAAGTTCAGATCACCGCACTTGGGATCAATGTCGATCCCGATAATCTTCTCTGCTTTCCAGAAGTACTTAGCCCAGGTCTCTAGTGACCCACCGTTCTGTACTCCGATCTCCAGCAAGTTGATCTTGCTGTCCTGTAGATACCATAACTTGTCATCATAGAAACTTAGATATGTTGACCACTTGTCCGAGACTTTCCCGGTCTTGATACGATGAATACTTGCTAACGACATCCCCATCTTCTCCTGGCTGCTTTCCCGCGCTCCCCCGTCCACCCTCTTGAACGGGCGCAGAAACTCTTGTGGCGTGGTCCTGACTTGGTAGGGGCTTGCAGGTTAGATCCCGCAGCACGAGCCTTGGCTCTACCTTTGGCAGTCAGACCAGCACCACGACTGGCAGGCAGCTTCTCACCCCTGCCAACACTTAAATTAGGAAACTTCTTCATAGCAGATCAGCCTCCGCTTGCCTGCGTTTCAGTAGGCCGGGGAGAACCTTTCCTCCACCCTTGCACCACTTCAACAATTCTACCTTCGCTTCTTCCCAGTTCTGCTCGTTCACCTTCTTCTTGAGCGTAGCAGTCTGTAGTCTTCCCACGCCCAGGTTGTAGCAGAAGTCTACGATGGCGTTAAGTCTTCTTGTGTCCGTTATTAGTCCAGGACAGTGGCGCAAGGCTCCCGGTAAATAGGTGTGCCTTAGTTCGTATTCCAATAGCGCCTGTGCTGCTTCTAGCGTCATTGGCGGGTCTTGCAGCGTCACTCTCTTGCCGTTGCTGTACTGGGTCGAGCCGAAACCAATTGTTGGTATCCCAGCAGGACATAGGTACGGCGACCCTCGGAAACCTTCGAAACGCTGGCATAACGATACCGCTATAGAGAGATCAAAGTCCACGCCAAGTCTTCCCTCGACGCGCGTAAGCCAAGGCCGTTTTTGACATATTGTACTGAACAACCAGTTGAGACAATGGCAACTTTGACTCTCGAATTGCTTTCACGTCTTCGTAAGTCAGTTTGGCTCTTGCGTTGTTTTCACCAGATCTATCTCCAAGCCTGCCTTTTGCAGAGCAATCTGCCATGTTCAACTTTGGGTTCCCGACAAACAAGTGAGAAGGTCTTACACACTTTCTGTTGTCGCAGGTATGGCACAAATGCTGGCTTGAGATTAGCGTCACGCCTGCTTCGAGTTCGTAAGCAATACGATGCGCTCTCTTCATGATGTACCTTCCGGTTCCATCATTCCTAGGCATACCAAAGTTGCCGTAACCTTGGGTGTCTAGAGATGCTTGCCACTCCCAGCAACCATCTTGAGGTAGACGTTTAACTTTTGACCAGAACCGTTCTTCTAAAGTGTTCCCGCCATAGTTAAACGCCTTGCCCATTACAACCCCCGTTTCATCAAACTTCGATCTATCATCCAATAATTTATTGTACCAGACAACAGAGCCATATCGTCAACCGTCCAACTCTTGGTCAGAGACTCTGCAAACGGGGTTCCTTGCTGGTAAGCCATCAGGATGAAAGCAGTCTTGATAGCACCGTACATTGCCAGCAGATAGTAGGTCAGGACAGGGCGCACACTAGCAGACAGGGAAGCAGCAAATCCACCAGCAGCCTTAACCATCTCTGTCTGCTGATTGATAGCGTTGTTAAACGCATCCATAACCCCTGCATCAACTGTTGCCTCATGCTGTGCGCCGATCTCGGCCATCTTCTGCTGACCACGCTGTGCTTCTAATTCGCACTGCCGGTTGAACATCTCTAGTTCATGACCACGCTCGTTCTTCTTGTCTAGGAATTTCAGAACCTCCGGTGCTAAACGGAAGATACCGCCTAGCAAGGAACCAAAAATGCCACCAGACAAGAGTTCAAACATTAGACACCCTCACCCGGAGTAACGTAGACGTTGGCCGTGCCAGCAGCAGTGATGAACGTAATAAACACGTTTGCAGAGGAAGAACACTGAGGACCGCTCAATACAATGGACTCTGCTGGCCTGATAGGAACGCCGTAGTTTCCAGACGTAGCGTTGGCTACAGCAGCATTGTTACCGGCAGTGGCGGAGATCCTGACGTATACAGGCTGACCAGTAGAAGCAACCTCGTGGTTTACAAACAGATACTGACTACTAGGGCTATCAGCGTAGATGTTCGCACTCTGGTTTGTAGTCGTACCAGACAGAACAAACGTCCTGCCCATAGGGTAGAAGGCTTGGTTATAGGCCATCAGTAGATCCTCTTACCGCCACCACTGGTAGGACTCTGCTTGGTGTCGTACGGACCCTCACAGAACGGGATGACTGGACGGAATCCACCTTTAGGCAGTTGTCCTGGCTCCCACCTCACCATTCCCTGGCTACCGTCTCTCGGCAACTGTGGCCGAGTGGACTTGGCAATCTGCTGGTTTAGATCATGGTCCCGTTGCTGGGGTCGGCTCTTCATTTCGATACTCCTTGACAGTGATCGTAAGGTAACAGAAAGCCACATAGATACCGAGTGTTGCCACTCGCTCCCACGTTGGCTCCCACATTGTCCAGCATCCTAGACCAAACGAGGTCAGCAGGGCTAGGACGGTAATAAGCCTGTCCGTCACCACGGTCAAGGCTAGTTTGATCAATTGAATAGCTTCCATATAGATTACTCATCGTCATCGTTCATAAAACCCGTACCCCAGTCAGAACCCTCGTCTTTCAGGCGCAGGGCTTCCAACTTCAGCGCACGGTCGATAACCTTCATCTTAGCATCCAAACTGGCTTCCGGGTCAGAGATGGTCACGCGCAGCATATCTGCGATAGCCTTCTCTAGATCTGTGCTGATGCCACGCTTCTTGCTCATAGACCTAATGCTCTTCTAACACCGTAATAAAGCGGTGATCCAACAGTAGAAACAATCCCGGCGCCTGCTGCACCGTACCCAATCTTTTTAAGTATCTCTGATCTGCTTTCCGCTGTTGCCGCTTTGTTGGCGTAGTTTACGACGTCATCGTAAATACCGGCTTCCCTCATCCACCCCGAGTTTTTTGCGTCAGTTGCAAATGCTTTGACTTGCTGCGGAGTCTTGTTAGAAAGAATTGAGGCAACATATTCTTTTCCAAGTTGAGCAACAGATGATGGATCTTGGGTAACTTCTTTAAGTTGCCTGACGCCGTTTACGTCTGAAAAAAATGTTGGACCAAAATCTTCTGGTGATTTGACAAGAGATTTAGGATCAAACTTTTCGCCCTTGAGGGCATTTTCCATCAGACGAGTTTTGAACGGCTCTAACCTCTGAGAAGCAGCGCGATATGCTTCATCAGCAATTCTGTACTCATCGCTCCATTGATAAAGTGCGCTTTCAAGTTTTTTAATTAAATCTCTTTTGTATTCTGCGCTTAGAGCGGCGTATGCTTCGTAAGGTTTACCTTTGGCATCGACATCACGCAAGAAACGCAATTCTTCAACAACTGCTTCAATGTCTTTTTCAGTTGTTTTCTTTGGTGTTTGAGTATAAATTTTAGCAGTAGGACGTCCGGTTCTTTCAATTTCTTTTGCCGTTCTTTCTCCGCCCTTGGTAACACCCTTGATTGCATCAATTAACCTATCAATGCCAGCTATTTTCTCTTGACCTTTGAGTAAAGTTTTTTCCCCAGAAACAACTCGTTTTTCAGCCTCAAGTGCCTGAAGCAATGCCTGACCTTGTGGAGATGTGGCGAACGGGTTCCCTTGAGCTTGGGATTGACGAGCAACTACAAAAGCATCATTGTACAAATCATCTGCTTCAGTTTTTCTTGCTTTAAAAAGTTTTTCAAACTTGTTTGTTAAAAGATCGAACCCTTTTTTTCCAACAACATCTAGACCTTCTGCATCAGCAAAAGGTTTGGGTTGTTTAAAACTAGAAACCAAATCACTTGCCTTTGTGACGCCGTACTTGCCAAGTCTAGCGAGTGTTGGTGCAGCAGCGGCAACGTCTGGTGCGATCTCACCAATAGTCGTAGCAGTGGGTGCAGCCTTCCTTTCTACTGCACGTTGCTCTGGGGTGAATCCAGTAGCCTCTTTAACCTGCTGTGGAACGTATTGACCTGCTTTTTCCTGAGCCTTACTACCTAAGTAACCACCAGCAAGAGCGCCACCAAGACCACCAACAATAGTTCCCAACCCAGGTGCAACCATTGTTCCTAATGCTGCTCCAGCCTCCCCGCCAGCGAGTGCACCCCCTGCGCCACCTAAACTTTCAAACGCAGCTTTACCACCGGCTTTCAGTGGAGAAACTTCGGGTATTGTTTTTTCTCGTTCGTATCTGTTTCGGAACTCAAACTCTTCTTGCTCGGTCATTTTGGTTGCCTCGCTTTCCAGTCTTGATACCGACGCTCTTTATCTGGATCGATATAGGGTCCGGTACTTGGCTGTGCAGGACTAGGTTGTGGTGCAGGACTTGGAGCACCAAACGTAGATTCATAATCTTCCGGTTTGGCCTTTGATTTGTACCCAGCAGGAGCAGTAACATCCAAAATATCTTTTGAATAATTTATCTGATCGTCAATAAATCCACGAACAGTTTCTGCTGAATCAGAAGGTTTGGCAGTAAATGACTGATAGTTTTTCAACTCGTTACCGGTCAGCGTTGCACCAAACAAAGCGTGTCTGTTAGGTGCTTGGTACTGGTTGTATCTGCCCCACCAACGCGCAGCATCATTGGCCTCTTTCTTACCAAGACCCCTTCTTGCTGCTTCCAGTTCAAGATCTGCACCAAATCCAAATACACCTAGCCCTGCGTATTCGGGTTTGAAATCTTTCTTCAGCTTGTCCAAACCACTTGTGATGGAATTCAAACCATCAATTTTCTTTTCTTTTGTGGCGCTAAGTTTTTCTGCCCCGCCGACTTCTTTTTGAGGACGCAACTCAGCGCGAAGGTACGCCAACTCACGCTGACGTTGTGCCGTTTCAGCGGCAATCCTTTCACGAGTGTCGTTGGTTGCAGCGTTCAACCGTTCCTGCATATTCAAGCGTTCTTGATTCCAATAGCCCTGCAACTGCTGAGCTTTGTACTTTTCTTCTGACTTACGAAGAAAATCAAGAGACTTGTCTAACTGCTTGATTTGATTCTCTAAAATCTCTCTGGTAGCAATGACGCCACGGGCATCTTTCTGACTCTTCAGAAAGTCAGCGTTAGCCTCTGCCATTGCAGCCTGGATCTCTAACTCACCACGTTCTTTGTCACGGGCAAGCGTCTTGATGCCAACATCCAGCTTGTCTTTGAGGACTTTCATCCTGTCTTGCATAGCCTTGACGTTGGTCTCAAACGTTTGACGCTGCTGCTTGAACAGGTCTTCCCGTCCTTTTGCGTAACCCTCTGTCAGGCCATTCATGGCATACATTGCAGACAGAGCGTTCTTCTTGTTCAACCCGCCTAGCAAGAACCCGCTGGCACTGATCACGCTGAATACCAGAGCAAGTGTCTGGGCGTTCTCTTGACTTGGCTTGAACGTCAGTTCCTCTGCTGTCTTGTCAGCGTTGGATTGGTATTCTTTGTACTCTGGTGAGTTAACAAACTTAGACTCAAGGTCACTTAACAAAGACTGTGACTTCTTTGCGGCTATGCTTTGCTGCTCTGCACCAAATGCTTTTTCTTTGAGATCGTAGTCAACTTGTGCTGTGACTGCTTTGCCAAGTTGAGTGGTCAGATCTTCTCTTTTGGTGAGTGTATTTTTGATCTCACCTTCTGCTTTTGCCAGATCTTCTTCTGGAGACGGACCAATCCTCTTAGTAGGAGCAGGCGAACCAAAGTCACCTCCCATAACGGGAGATCCCAAATTAGTTCTTAGTGCTTCTGTGAGGATTGGTGTAGCCATTACTTGGCTCCGGCTTGAATCACGGTAGGAGTGGCAATCCTAGCAAGGTTACCAAACATCTGGTTGTAGAGCTGGTTGACCTCTGCGTCTGCCTGCATCCCTGCTTTGATGGCATCCATAGTGTACTTGTCACCCATCTGACTCAACTGTAGGCCAAACGATTCTCTAGCAGCATTCAGACGTTGACGCAGGTCTTCTTCTGCTCTCTGTTGTTGGGCCACACCTACGCCACCACGGGCGACTCCAGCCTGGGCTGCTCTGGCTCTCATAGCGTCTAACTGCTGTTGACCAACAGGAGTGAGTTCACCACGCTGTGCAGCAGACTGTTCTGCTAGACCACGTTGAGCGTATGGAGCGCCAACCTGACGAATCTGCTCTGCGCCTCTCTGTGCTCCAGCTCGTGCTTTGTTAGCCATGAGAGCGGTAGATAGCCCTTGTACGCCTGCCAAGCCAAGACGGGTTTTGTCACCACCGGACAGAGATTCCAAGAATCCTTTCTGTCCTGGTGCTTGTGATGGACCCGCTTGTGGACCGGCTATAGGTTCTCCCAACGCGGTAGGAGGACGAAAGCCAGAAAGAGAGTAATCCGTTGGTATAGCACCTACTTCAGCACCCCTTGCTCCAAAGGTAGGAGCAGAAGTGAGAGCATAAGGACCACCCGTCAGGTCAATACCTGTGACGGTATCAGCAGGTTGAATGTCAAACTGAGTGGTCAAATCTGGTTGGTAAGAATCAAACCCCGGTTCTGCGTCTGAAGGTAGTGGTTGATACGCTTCAAACCCAGGCTCTTCATCGTAGAACTCTGGCAGGCCGGTTTCTGGGTTGATAGTCCCAGACCCGCCTTGCTCACGCAGGAGTGCAGCCTCACGAGGGTTGATGTGCGCCAGGATAGTATCTCCGTTCCTGCCCTTGTCTTGCAGCAGACGGGCAATCTTGCGGAGATCTCCACCCATACGGGTCATCTTGCGTAGTTCACTCATTTACAACCCCAGAGCGTCTTTGAGACGCAGTGATTTCTCATTCCAGACATTTTGCCTTTCTTTCCCAGA
>Ga0209190_1000213_pt1 | contig 41956 bp, 32 predicted proteins | sample M_140205_XF_Meta_FD_187315 | JGI IMG/M metagenome (GOLD analysis project Ga0209190, IMG submission 187315) | Freshwater microbial communities from Lake Montjoie, Canada to study carbon cycling - M_140205_XF_MetaG (SPAdes) (version 2) | ecosystem: Environmental > Aquatic > Freshwater > Lake...
AGTTGCGATGTAGCTTGTTGATTCTCCACCAACATTACCCTGAGTGCGGTCATAAGATACTGTTACACCTTTAAAAGGGGTAACTGTAGCAAACACACCATTGCTCAAACGTAGACCACGTAGATTATGTACATCACCTGCAACACTACCATACATTGTTCCAAATACATCGTTGTTGGTGATTGCTAAAAATTCACTGTGAACGTTACGACCAATGTCAACAGAACCCATGCTAGATACTAAACCAACAGTACCTTGACGATCACCAAATTGAGTGTAACTACCACCGTTGATTGAATTATTACCCAAGCTTGTATCAATTACTGCACGAGCCTTCAAACCATTACCAAGTGCTTCTGTTACAGAAACGGTGATGTTGTTCGTTGGTTCTCCTGCGATGCTAGTTTTAGTAACTGCGCCAGTCTTAGTATTGTCAATAAACTCAGCAACTTTACCTGAAATAGATACTTGTGCTGATGCGACCATTGATGCTGCGGCCAATAATGTCGCTATTGCGATTTTCTTCATAAAATTTCCTTTTAAAATTAAACCTGATTTAACAGGCTAGACTTATATTTAGTAAACAAAATACTGTTCAAATAAAATAGTACATGACGCAAAGTATACACACTATCTACTCAATAAGTAAGAGTATTGGGTAAAATAGGCTCCGTAGAGCCTATTGCTATTTTTGATTACAAGGTATAACTACCTCGTCTGGCGTCAAGCGTTAGCTGCTACCAAATAGTGTGAGTCGTTTGCATTTCTCTTTTTTGTGTCTACGACCGGGTCACCCCAATCCTAACGGCTTCTACATTGCCGGACTGTCCATTTCAATACTTGTGACCCAATCGATCCTGTGTCAGGCCCATCAAAAGTTTATTATACCCTAATCTATCCGCCTGGCGTATCTCTCAGTATAGGGCTACACGGTTCTCTTAGACAGGGGAAGCGATACGAGCCTAACCCTTCGTCCCAGTCTTTCGACATAATAAACTTTTGGTGGACCTGGCGGGCACTGCCCCCGCGTCTTGAATCCTTTTCTGTCTACTTCATACAGTCTTAACTCTATTATATATCATTTCTATCAATTTTTCACTTGTTTTGGGGAACTCAGATAGATGCTTGTAGTCATTGTGATACAGCTTGAATTCTATGTTCATCATAATGGCTAATGCAATCTTGTCGTTCAACTCAAGCATTGACAAATCAACATTTTCATATTGTTTAATTGACTCAAACTTTTCACGCACTAGAATCAAATTCTTTGGCAACTCATGTACATTGTTAGGCAACACTTTAACCATCTCTATTATTTCTTCATCTGATATTTGTTGTTCAAGCCCCAACTTATTTCCTATCATTTTTATACCTAACAAGAATTGTTCTGGATTGTAGAACCAATTCATTTCAAATTGTATTATAATATGATTTGGTCTGATATATTCTATAAATTTCACACTAGTGTTTATCATCCATTCTTTGTCTGTCACATGATTTGGTATAAACGGATCCATCCAAAAACGTATTACATCCATTTCAGTTAGAGTGTCTACTTGATATAGACTTAATGCATTATTTGATAACGTGTTTCTATTTTGTTCAGCTTGTGCTTTACCTGCTATCCAAGTAGTTGAGTAGTTAATAGAGTTTATTTTATCAGTCAACTCTTGTTTTGTTGTATATAATAATTCCTTAGGTGATAAAAAAAATCCATCTCCGCGGCGTCTCCAATACATTCTTAATAGTGTGATTTCTTCTAATGATTTACTGTTAATGTTAATAACGATATCCTCTATTTGATATGGAACTTGAGGCCAGCCATTAACATTAGCTTCGGGACACAACCACCAAAAGGGAAAAGCTATAAATCTCCTATCTACATTGGGAATAATTTTATGATATGTCCCGTTAGTTGAAGTACGTTGATTTGGATCAATACCTTGTTTAAAGAATATGTAATTGCAAGCATACTCTAAAAAATGACCATGTCCTCCACCTGTATAATTTATAGAATATTTCATACAGTCTTAAACATATATTTGTTGCACACCCAATCATCATCATACCATAGTCTTTCAGGTAAATCATTTAGTATTACTGGACTATTGTTAATCTTCATAGCATGTTGTTTATTGTATTCAATCTTACTTTCTATCTTTTTATAAAGATTAGGTAATTCTTCTAACGGTAATGAACACAATCTTTCAAAGTTTTCTAATACCATTGTAAATCTTTTTTCCTGATCAGGTTCATTGTCAAATGAATAGTTAAAAATTTCAGTGTATAATTCAAATCCCAAGTCTCGTAAATATCGGTGGAAGCCGGGGGCAGTTGCAACTAAGAAAGGTTTACCTAATAGCAAAGGTATTGCAGTTTTTTCTGTTATAAAAATAGCAGTAACGGTAGTTTCACTAATTAGTTGAGCAAATGAATGCCCATACTCTATTGGCAATTTAAAAAGATGTTTATACGGATGAACACCATCAAACGAATCGGTTAGTGTCATTTTAACAGGATTAAAATATTTAAAATCATAAAACCCATTGGTACCGCCGTTATGCCAAGATATAGCTCCGTGTTTTAATAAATTGTGTTTTGCTACTAAATCTATTAATTGCTGTCGGTGATGATGAGCATTGTTATTCAAATAAACATAGTGGTATGAGTAATTATTAATAACGCTATTAGTAACACTATTTTTTATGTATCCTTTACTAACTTCAGTAATCCAATATGTATCCCAACGATGTACTCTTATATCAGGGTCGATTGGTTCCCCTGATAATACTTTATGTGCACCGGTGATTACATCTATTTTTTTATTACGTTGTTTGATTATTTTAAGTGCTTTGTGCCAAATTCTTTCAAAATGTACTGTAAACCAATACTCCCATTCAGAAGGAGAAAAGAAAATACATACATCATATTCTTCTACTAGCAACTTATGTAAAAATTCTTCGTGCTTTTCCTGTGTAAGGTACATGTCAACTATTAAATATTTCATAATTTAAATTCTTTTATAACTACCTTTACCAAACTGTCAATACTGTTAACAATGGGTATACTATTTTCTTCTACTTCTTTTATTGCTAGGGGTATCTCGGTGCAGCCTAGTATCACTGCTTTGGCACCGCGGTCAATTAAACTTTTCACTACTGTCATTAATAAAAAATGTGCTTGCTCAAGATTTCCACCTTTGATTAAATCTATTGATGGTTGAACTAAAGTGTCCATTTCTTCTTTAGTAGGTACTATAGAGTACCAACCTAATCTGTTCAACATGTATTGATATAATCCAAACTCAACTGTAGCTTGTGTACCTATTACTCCTATAGTAGCATTAGTTACATTTACATCACACAATGCATCAGCAACACTATCTACAATATGAATTATAGGAACTTCTAGTTTAATCAATTCATGATACCAAAAATGTGCAGTATTGCATGGTATAACAATTAGATTGCAACCAACATACTTTAGTGATTGTATTCCTTCTATCAAGTAAGGTAATGGATCATCATTACCATTACGCATACTAGTACTACGATCAGGGATTCGTGGTTCGTTCCAAAGAACAAACGGAATATGGTCTTGGTCTCTAGTGGCAGGTGTTTGTTGAATTAGTCTAGACACAAACTCTGCACTTGCTGCCGGCCCCATTCCACCTAGTATACCTAATCTGTTCATAACAATATAATAAATAAAATAATTAGTAAGATACTACCGAATATAACAGAAGGAAGTCTCATTTCTTGTTATACAGTAAACCGCTAGCCACAATCATTACAGTTTGTTGTGTATCAACGGGCATTTTATCTACAGGTACCTCAGTCCAACCTACTGATATTTGTCCAATAAATATGCCAGGCTCTGCTGGAACACTGATACGACACATCCACTTGGTTCCTTTTTCAACGTAGATAAATCCCATCATACTTTGGGGTTTCTCGTAAGTTTGGCAAGGTATCTTGCCTGACATCATTGAAATCACATCATTATTATTGTCGTAATTTTTGGTCAACAAACCAACATCAGTGCCATACATGCCCTTTTCTTGTCCGCCTTTGCGTGTGGCAAAATATACCAATTTTCTAGTGTTTAATAAAGTGTTGACTTCAAATATGGCTATTAATTCTGCTTGGCTGTTTTTAAGTATAAAGTTAGTGGCTTTTTCATACTCACCATTCATGCGAGGCAGTGCTTGTTGAGCACGATAGCTGGCCATAAAGGCATCTTTTTCAGAATAGATAATCCATCCGCCAAATCCAATTATACAAAGGAATACAACTGTGAACAGGCGAAATGGACTCTCGCCTATATAGGTTAATAAACTTAAAAGAAAATCTTTAAGTTTGTCCATTATCTGTTATCTCTTTATCACAGACAAATGCTGTTACTGCAATATTACCGTGTACATGACTTGCTGTGCGAATCATATCCATTAATGGATCAACTGCAATTAACAGTACCAATACAGCTTCACTTGGCAGTTTCAATAAATCGCATACAACTGCTACTGTAGCTACAGTAAGGATACCTGTTGTACCTGCACTTGCCAAACCAGCCAAGATACTACCAAACAGTACCACTAACAATCCCACAACACCCAATGGTGAATCATAAATGTTAGCAATAAACACTGTGGCAATGGCATAATAAACAATACTACCAATTCTGTTGACTGTAAAACTTAATGGAACAGTTAGTTCAACACCGCCCTTGTCAAAATGCAATCTGTGCAGTGCTTCCTGTGCGTATGGAATACAAGCTAATGAACTGCGTGAACTAATAGCAACAATCAATGTTTCTTTAGTTTCTTTAATAACAGTCATCAAACTCAACCCACTACGCATCCATATTACCACAGTACCTGCAATAACCACTAATACTCCACCAACAAACTGTTGAAATACAAAATCAAACATGGTCATAAAAATACCAACGCCCACTTTGCCAACTTGACTGCTAATCATTGCTAACAATGCGAATGGTAAGAAGTAGTTTAGGAATTTAAAGATACTGATACTTGCCTGTTGAACACTCTTTAGTACTTCAACCAACATACGTTGACCTTCTGTTTTTAAGTGTCCAAGGGCAACACCAAAGATCAAACAGAAGATAACAATCTTCAAACTCTCACCATTGTTTAGTGTGTTGAAAATGTTTTCTGGAATAAACTTCTCTGCCATCTTACCTGCACTGATTGGAGGTGCTGTTGGCATTGGCTCATGTAACGTGATGTTTAAATCAGTTCCTGTGTCCTTGTTATTAACTAATACACCAAACTCAGTCTTCTTTTGCGGAGTCATTTCTGTACCAGTGACTAGTACAGTTCCCACACCTATAACTGCGGCCAAAAACATACTTCCCACAAAACCAATAATAATTTTACGTATCAATGTTTCACTACCTTCTTTTTGTAATAGTCCTATGATACCAACTAGAATAGTTGCTAGTAAGAATGGTAGCACAACTACTTTTAATAAACTGATGTAGATACTACCAATGCTGTCAAGGTTCATACTAAAGTCAGGGGTATAAACTCCACCAAGAATACCTAATACAATTGAACCAAGAATAGTCCATGGACTAGTTAAGAATGTTTTCAAGTGGGAGATCATTTTTTATCCTTTTTTTCTGCTTTATAGCGATCCATTAACTTTTTAGTGTCAATGTTGTTGTATTCATTTTTAATAACGTAATTAACCATACTTAGCAATTGAATTGCTTTTGGATTAACTGCCACTGCAATATAGTCCACACTGTCGGAAATTGTAATTGTTTTAGTGCTGATTGCAGAATCTGGCTTTTCAAAACTAATTTTCTTAATTTCAAATTCATCACGGTAAGCAGCAGCAATATCTCCGCGTGTAACTTTGTCAATAATTATATCCCACTTTTCTTCAGGAAGAAATGTTGCCTTAGGAAAATTAATTCGTGCAAATGTATCATAGCTGGAGTTTTTGATGAAACTTATTTTTCCATTGAAATCACGAATCACTTGATATGTTTCTTTACCTTGACTGTTTTGACTTAACCATAAACGGTTAATGACTAAACTTTGTTTTAGTTTAATGTAAGGATCGCTAAATCTAACAACTTGCAATCGAGGACCTGTTACGGATAATTTACTAACCGCAATGTCTGCTCTACCGTCTCTAACCTGTTCCACAACCTCAGCAAAACTTTCTGCATCGCGTCTGAACTGTACGGGGACTCCAAGCAATACTCCAATTCGTTGAGCAATTTCAACGTCAAGACCACGAATATTATCCTCATTGCCACTGAAGAAGGGAGGATTATCTTTTTTGGTCATTGCTACAATAAGCACGTTGGCTTTCTTGATTGCGGCAATATCTGCGGGTAGTGGAACTGTTGACGTTGGTAGTTGTGCGTGAACAACGGACGATAACAGTATGAATAGGGATAAGAATAGTGTTTTCATAGTACTTGTATTTATGCATAGGTACTATGAACAAGTAGGTAACTATGCCATTTTACTGTCAAATAACGCCCTTAACCACGGCCAATCGTAACTTAGACGCAATTTATTCAAATTTCCACCAACTTCGTCATAATATTCAACTGCATCCTTTGCGCCGTTGATACTGTATTCAGCATAATCTCCGTTACCTACAGTTAACCATGCTTCGAGTCTGTCTTTACTAATTTGACTACTATCAGCACATAATTTAAGAACCTCACGGAATGATGTTCTCCAAGTACTCCATGCGTCTGTATTGTATACCGCAACACCTGAATTAATATCTACTACTTCGTGTTCATTGTCCAATGTAAAGTCAAGACCTTTACCTTCGTTGGCTAATGTGATACGCTTGTTGTATGCAATCATAGCTTGGTGGCCATACTCTAAACCGTTAACGGGGTTTGTAGCATGGAAGATATAGTGTTTAGGTACTTGCAATCTGTCAGGTTGCCATGACCAGTCAAATTTACTATTGATTTTTAGTTTAGCAAACACAGTGAACATCCAAGGTGTGTTGCTTGCTTTTGCAGCCGCATGATAAGCTTGAACACGACCATTTACCCCATCTACTCTAACAACTCTGTTATGCAATCCCTTAGTCACTTTCAGTAAGTGTTCATAGTTCTCGTCAGCACCTGTTTCACCGTTGCTTAGGAAGACTATATCCAGCGGCTGAGATTGCGCTAGTGATTTACTACGACTGATGTATGGATAATCATACAACTCATTCTCTACATAATCTTGTGCCTCTTTTGGAACTACTAATCTTGTTCCACCCGTGCTAGTAATAAGAATGTTCTTAGTGTCAGGTGTCCACAAACTAATTGGTTCAATGTCGTATACGTTTAATTCTTTGTTGTCTTCCGTAATAAACGTAGCATAAGGCCAATCAAAATCAGTATGAATATTAGTAACATGTGTATCTTCTTTTGTAATAATAACAGGTGCGGGTAATCGTTTTACTCTTTGATGTTGATTATAGTTGACTTTCTCATAGTCTTCCATCATAATCATATCATCAATCAATGATTTAAACTTGTTTACATCAATTAAGAAGGTATCACCAAACTTCTGCTTGTCGCTAGGGAATACATGTAGTTGATCCTTAGCATATGGATCACATATATAACTAAAGTCAAAGTTTTCATAGTCACATACACTTGAGCAGACCCAAATATAATGCTCATTTTTTTTTGGTAGTGTAGCTAATAGTTTCTTAAATGTTCGTAAATAACTATGTTCATATTTTATCTTTGTTACCAAAATACCTTTGATTTCATCAACTGTTTCATTGCCGTGGTCTATTAAATAGATGGGGTATAAACAATTCTTAGCTTTTGTACGCTTACTCTTAACAAAGTTCAATACATTCAAGTGTTCAATGATCTTTACATACTTTGTATCTTCAGGGAATGATTCTTTGTTAACCATGAATGTTGTACCCCAGTGTGACCACTGAGTTCCAAACACATGAACCATCTTCTCCTGCCAGGGGCTTGGATAGAAGTCAAATTCAAATTCACTATAATCAATTTCACTATTCAATACCCAGCATAGTTTAGTCTGCGACTTATTAATACAACGATTAATTGTATCTACCCAGCTATTTAAGTAGCGGGTCTTTTGAATTTGTGGATATCGTACTTTAAGTTCATTGAAACGGGGGATGCTTTCACTATTGCCCCTATCAATATAAAACATTGACAAGTTACTATCAATCTCAACAGTTTGACCTTCAACGTAATTAAACTCACGTTGACCCATTAAATATAATGGTGCGTTGACATAGTATGTTTGTGTGTTCATACTATATTCATTACCAAATACGTTAACGTGTCTAAAGTTTTCTTCATTTGGTCTCCAACTAAAGTCAAACTTATCATAACTTAAGTCAGGATTAATAGCCCAAAATACTTCTTCCGGGTGCTCGTTAATTAAATCTTCAAGTGTTGTTTTAATCTTATAACGCTTAACAATATGACGTACAGTTTCTTCTGTGCGTTCCATAAACACAACTTCTGTTGCATCTATCATTGTGTAGCGAGGCCCGTTATCAGCCCATTGATAAATCTGAAGTGGGCTATGTGGGTTTGGTCTCCAACTGAAATCAAATGTTTCTAAGTCATCATTGTTACTAATCTTCCAGTATTGTAATTCTGGTTTAGGTGTTGCAACTATGTCATCTACATATTTGATTTTAGTTGCATTATTGACTTTGTATTCTATTGTGGGTTCTGTAGCACCATCGTTCCACTTGTTACCAAACACATAGACATATGGCGGACTCTTTGGATCAGGTCTCCAACTAAAGTCAAAACTCTCAACAGGAATTAGTATATTCCAGCGTTGCATGTCCGGCAATGTAGTTGCTACCCTATCATACATATACTTTATTTCAGTAGCGCCCGCACAATGATATTCTACAGTAGGTTCACGTTCTGCTTCATTGTACTTGTTACCCCAAATATAAATATATGCAGGTTCACGTGGGTCGGGTCTCCATTTAAAGTCAAAGCTATTCTTGTCAACAGGTATAACAAGATTCCATTTGTCCCATTCGGGTGCAACATCTACCTCACCCATATACTTGCGTTCAGTACCATTAGGGCAATGATATTCGATTGTTGCTTGTAATTCTGCTGCAATGTACTTGTTACCCCAAACATAAATGTAGTCTGGTTCTCTAGGATCAGGTCTCCAACTAAAGTCAAAGTTCTCTACATTCTGTATAATCTTCCATCGTTCTGATATAGGTAATACTTCTGCAGGCTCTTGCATGTATTTCTTTTCAGTAGCGCCGGGGCAATAATATTCAATTGTAGGTTCTAGTTCACCTTCAATCCATTTGTTACCCCACACATAAATGTATGCAGGTTCACGTGGGTCAGGTCTCCATGTCATGTCAAACTTAGTTCTATCAACTGGTTGATATTCTATCCACCGTTCGTATTCAGGTACTACATCAACATTGTCCATATACTTACGTTCAGTTGCGCTAGGACAATAATATTCAAGTGTAGGCTTTAACTCTGCATTAATATGTTTGTTACCCCAAGTATAGATGTATGCAGGCTCACGTGGATCAGGTCTCCATGTCATATCAAAATCAGCAACTTCTTGTGTGACTAACCATCTTTCTTGTTCTGGCATAACAGAGACTAGTTCATCCATATACTTATATTCAGTTGCTCCCGGAACATGATACTCAATGGTTGATTTTAATTCGGCCGATATCCACTTGTTACCCCAAACATAAATATAATCCGGTTCTCTAGGATCAGGTCTCCATGTCAAATCAAATTGTTTTCTGTCAATTGATTGAATTTCTTTCCATCTATCAAACTCAGGCAATACTTCAATTAACTCTTTGACATAGTTGACTTCAGTTGCACCATCTACAATATATTCTAATGTTGCTTTTAATTCAACCGGCACATGTTTATTACCCCAGCGATAGATATAAGGAGGACTTGTTGGGTCAGGTCTCCATGACATGTCAAATTTATTTTTGTCAATATCATAATACTCAATCCACTTGTCACTTACTGCTAACTTAACATCTTGCGACATATGTTTGATTTGAGTAGCACCGGTTACAATGTATTCTACTGTAGGCTTTAATTCACTACCATAGAATTTATTTCCCCATTGATAGATATATGGTTCTTCTGTTGAGTCTGGGTGCCAGCTATAATCAAAGTCTATAATATTTTCGTGCGTTACCCAGTTTTCAGTTGTAGGTAATGCCTTAGCTTTAACACTATCAACATATTTTGTAGGTGATGCTTCATCACATCTAACTGCTGTAAATATTGGTCCACCTGTTTTCTGATGTTGCGTACCAAATTGATAGACCATTGGTTCATCTTGTATATCAGGATGCCAGCTAAAATCAAAATCTTCTGTCGCACACCCATTTGGTATTGTCCAGTGAGTCATATCTATTTTAGCTTTTGCAGTTTGTACATCAACATACTTAAAGGTTGTGGCACCCTCAACTACAAAACGAGGTCCACCTGAACGGTTCCATTGACTAGGAAATTGATAGATATACGGTTCATCAGTCATATCCGGATGCCAACTAAAATCAAACTTATTTTGATCTACATTGTTAGGTACTTGCCAATTTTCAAATTGATAACAAACTACTGTTGCTTTGGTGTCAATATACTTAATTTCAGTTGCACCTTCAACCATATATTGAGGTCCACCTGTCTTTTGCCATTGAGTAGCAAATTGATACATATATGGTGGATAGTTGGGATTAGGTTCCCAACTATAATCAAAGTTTGAATCTAACACATAGCTTGGTATATTCCAGTTATCAGTAGATGGGTTGCGTTTAACACGCGCATCCATGTATTTGTACTCAGTAGCACCTTTTACTACATATTGAACAGAAATTTTATCCTCAGGCTTATTCCATTGATTCCCCCACGCATATATATATGGTGGGCTTGTTGGATCAGGTACCCAACTAAAATCAAACGATGACGGATCAATATTTTCTAGTATTTCAAATGCAGCCGGCCTTGCTGCCAGCTTAGGCACAATGTTTTCAATAAATTTGCGCTCAGTAGCTCCCTCAACATGGAACTCTATTGTTGGCATTACACTTGCAGGATATTGATTGTTACCAAACACATATATATAAGGAGGGCTAGTAGGATCAGGTCTCCAACTGTAGTCAAAATTAACCGGTTCGTATATAATGTTAAACAAGCGTGGCATAGGTAACAATGCTGCTATTTGATCTGTAACATACTTTCTGTCAGTTGCGCCCGGAACGTGGTATTCAACCGTTGGCATAGTAGTTCCAGGATACCAATTGTTACCAAAAACATAGATATAAGGAGGGTCGCTAGGATCAGGATGCCACTTGAATTCAAATTTAGATTTATCGATATATTCAATAATCTTCCAATTATTTGTTATTTCATCTTTTAATGATATTGGATCTACATCCGCTCGGTAAATAATTAGTGAATCTATGTTAGTTGAGCAAAGCCAAGTACCACTATCTTTTTGATAGCGGCTGGGCCATACATTGTTGTGTGCTTCTGCCCATACATCTTCATCGGGTAAGAAATCAAAATCCCAGTCCCAATCAAAGTCTTTGTAATTGCAATGTTCATTGATTACCCAAAAATGTTCAGTTGTGCATTGACGTTTAGCGTCAGATAAATCTATTGCATATCTTTCTCTAGGGTGAACGTTGGGTTTCTCTGTAAAATAAAATACATCTCTTAACATCTACTTACTTATGACAATACTTTAACACCATACATATTTTCAAAGCGATCTGCATCATCTCTATTATTGACCATTGGTTCTCCTCTAACATTTAAGCTAGTGTTAAGTAACATAGGACATCCAGTTAAGACATACCATTTTTCAAGTAGTTCCCTAATTCCCGAACCATCTTTAGGCACAGTCTGTACTCGACTAGTTTTGTCATGATGAACTATAGCAGGAAATAACTCAGGTACTCTACAACGAGCTATGACTTGCATGTACCTGCTGTTATCGAAACCACGCGGCATATCAAAGTAAGTATCAGCATACTCCTCTAGAATGATTGGTGCAAATGGTCTGAATTTTTGTCTACGTTTAATTTCATTTACTTTGTCTTTTATGTCATCACCTCGTGGATCTGCAAGCAAGCTTCTATGTCCAAGTGCTCTGGGCCCAAATTCTGCTCTACCACTAGCGACTCCTGCAATTTTATCACTAAGTAGAGAATCAAGAATGCGATTGGTAGGATAATTGCCGCTAATATCATACCCAAGAAAAGCAGTAGTCCAATTAACACGTTTGCCATAACCAAGACAGGCTGCTCCAAGACTAGAACCAGCATCGCCAGGATTAGGCATAATCCAAATGTTGTCATAATAATCTCCTAATAATCTATTAGCTAAACAATTTAATGCTACCCCACCACCATATACAAGATTTTTACTACCACCTAACATTTTTGCTTTGCTAATAACATTCATTATTAATTGTTCAGCTATCAATTGTGCGCTACATGCAATGTCCATATCATCTGCACCTTCTAAAAAAGTTTCAGATACACCTGTGTGCAAATTATCTTTGAATGTAATGTCTCTGTATGATTTTATTAACTCAGTAGACATCTTATCTACTGATTTTGATTTACCATACGCTGCCATACCCATTAAGATATATTCTTCATCTAGTGGGCGTAGTCCTACTCTTTTCGTCATTGCACTATAAAACAGTCCAATACTATCTGGATAACGTTGTCCCCATAACTTTTTATACTTTGCTATACCATTTTTGTCATACCATGCATTATAAATACTGATTGTGTCAAACTCACCAATAGCGTCAATGACAACTACAGTAGCATCATCATAAGGACTTGTTTGAAATCCTGCGGCTGCATGACTTAAGTGATGATTATGTGTATGAACCTTACCATCATGTCCATCTTGCAATTTATGAAGTAATCCACGACCTATAATCTCTTTAACAAACAAATTAGATAATACAGGTTTTTCACCTGATCTAACTTGTCGCAAGAACTTCATCCAGGGGCGTTCATAGTAATGAATCTTGATATCACGTGAGGTTGTATATGATAGTGCATCTTCAACTATATCATAACACAAGTGCTTTGTATGTTTATCTTTATTATAGCGTTCACTGTGACCGGCAAACAATATATTACCTTTGTCATCTATAACACTTAGTGCGGCATCGTGAAATCCTGAGGATATTCCTATATAGTTCATTTAATAAATTCCATAACAATATCAGCCCATTGTTTATGATGTATAGGTCCGGGATGTTTTTTATCTCTAGCTAAATCTGATTCAGCTTGTTCTTTGCTTTCTGAACTCCAAAGCGGCAATACTATACTATTTTTTAATTTTAAGTTATTAAATAAATTATATGTTTCTCTGTCCCATGATGAGAAATATACTTTAATGTTTCTGTTCTTTGCAATGTAGTCTACCAAGTATATGTCGTTTTTAAAAGTTTTAATTTGTTCTTCATTGGGTACATATTTATATAGCATTTCAACATCTACTCCATAGTTGTGTGTCAACTCACTTTGCAAGCCGGGAACCAAAGATAAGTTAGTCATCATATCTCTTTTTATATGTTTTATTCCAATTTGCATTCTATTATAGCTAGGTAATAAAAACACAGCGTGTTTCATTTGTATATGTTTAGATGTAATTAAAAACAAGTCTGCAATCGATTTGCAAGATGCGCCTGACACACCAAAATTCAATGAAGTTAACTGTAGTTCACTTGCTAGTAAGTTATGCCAAAGATAATTGTCAGGTAATCCTAATCCAGCTGTAAAACTACAACCAAATGCACCCATATCTATACTATTAGGTATATCATCTGAGAATCTAAATCCTAATTTATTAAAATAGTAATCAAAGTTAGGGCCTTCCCATGTACTAGCATGTTTAATTTCTTCACGTGATGCAAAATCAATTCTATATGGCTCATCAGTCCAGATTACATGTTCTGTTTTAGTATACCCAGTTACATCATCTAATGACTCTGAATCTAATAAATTAACTAAATTCATCATTTATAGATAAATGGGTCTCTTTTGCGTAATTCTTTTAGTCGTTTACGATAACGAATTTCCGATTTTATACTATGATATAAATTTCTAATCCACTTGAACATAATCTGTTTCCTCTTTGTTAATAGTATTTACTATTTCTACGATCTGTGGGAATATTGCTCTCCAATCTCTACTTCTTCGCTTGTCTATGTCATCTAAAAAATTTGCACAATCATTGACTTCTTTTTTGTTTACAGGGGAGGTTAATAATTGTTGTTGTATTCCCATTAAATGAGTTTGTAATTTTTCTTTTTCTACAGAGTTGCTATAATTTTCTAATGCTCGTATAGGCGCATCAATAAACGGTGCTAGGTATTTTCCAAAATTGTATGGATTAAATGTAGACGGTCTTACTACCGTATTCCAATTAATACCAACCGAGTCTTTAATCTTTCTCCACTCATTTGTTTTTTCTATTAACTGATGTAATGTAGGTAGTGTTAGTACAGTGAGTGTAGCATGAACTAATACTCCTACCCCTGACGAGTGTAACAATGTATTCATGTTTTGTTCCCACTCAACTAATATTAATCCATCACGTACATATTCAATCTCTGGTCCCCAGCAATCAATACTACAGACAAATTCCATACGTTTTAATTTGCCCTGATCTATTAGGTTTTGTACACGTTGAATTTTAGCTTTGAATTTTTCTGGATCATGCTTTAAATTACTAAATGTGCGATATACTAGATTAGGTCTAGGGTGTTTGTCAAAGAAATCTAAGCACTGTTCAAATTCTTTTTGATATAATGGCTCTCCGCCCAATACTTGTAAAATTTGCACGTGCTCACTATTTTTTTCCATCCATTCCCAAAACTTTTCTTTGTATAATTCATACTTTGAATTTGGATTCCATTCACTGTAATCTTTATTAAATTCACTAGGTCCATGTTTACGAACTTCTTGTTCAATCTTACTACTAAATCCGGGGGTACAGTATACGCATGATTGATTGCATACGTTATTGAAATAGACTTCAAGTAAAGTAGGACTAACTTTTAAAGGGATATGATCAAATTCAGTTCCTTTGGGTACAAATCCTTCAAACTCAGGTGGCAACAATTCAATTGACTCATTGACAAATCCCGTTCTATCACTTTTACCACCTGCATTTTCAACATCTCTGCAATATTCACATCCATTGCCCGGCCAATCACCGGTTGCCATTTTTTCTCTGTCAGCAAGTTTACCGTGGTGATTGTGAAAGTCCATGAAATTATCTTCTGTCAATTTCCAATGACGACCTCGATGACAGCTTGAAGTTGTGCCGCGGCTTAAGAATAACGTGCTCCATGCCCATTTATATAGGCAGGCAGCATCATTTTGTATAGGAAATGTTTTTTTCATATAGATATTTATAGAAGATTTTGTAGTGAGGGTAGTATTACTTTTTCCAAATAGATAGAATGTCCCTTGTTATTGACATGCCTATCCGGTGCAACACATTCTGCATTGAATTCACTATTTTTTATACCAGAAAAGTCATGATTCATAATTGTATCTACTCTGTGTTGGTGCAATTCCGGAGAGATCATTCTATGCATTGGAAACCCCTTCCACATAAATTTGCGGCGAGGAATAAATTTAAACGTGTCAAAGTTTAGCAGAGTTTTAAGGTCATTAGGTTGATCTATTGTTACTATCAATGGCAAACTCCAAACAAATTTAATATTAAATCCGGTAGCAAACCCATATGATGCTAACATAGCAGTCATGGATAAGTTAACTCCAATAGCATCATTGTATAAATGAGTAAGATACATTTTTTTTGCTAGATTATAATCCCTAGTACTATCCATTTGACTCTGATGGTCATATCCAATAACCCAAGACGCAGGTACCTCAGGGTTGTCAGCTAATGCGATTTCTAGTCTGTCAGCTAATGTTCCATGAAACATTAATATATCATTGTCATTACACGGATTATTATTGAAATACTTTACTATGTCACGAAATATTCCTTGATTAGAATTACCCGGGTTGGCTAAATTAATAACTTCTAGATCAGGATATCTTTGTTGTAATAATGCCGGCCAACAGAAGTCACTAGGTTTAGGATTATGAAAATGAGTAGGATCCCCCACAAATGATTCAGATTGCTCATCGTAATAGTATATTCTATCTGAACAACCATGCCCAAACGTAAAACTATCGCCGGCTATAACTATTCGTCTTGTCATATATTGTATCTTGCTGTGATTTCTTCGTCATATGTAAAATCTTTATGTTTATACAAGTCAAATATAGTTTTACCATCGCCTGCTAATGCATTAAACAATATAGTAGATAGTATCGTATTAAACTCTTTAGACAAATGACACCATCTATTATCTAATATTCCCATAGTAGGTAACTCTTTTTTACTTACAGAAAATAAATTGTATAGGCAATCTCCACTTCGGCTATCTAAATTAATAGCATAGGTTTTATCTTTCCTATCATCAAATGTTAGTAAATTAACCAACTTAATATTTTTATTTCTGCAAATATTGTTGATATCATCAAATATTTTTTGTTTCACAAATTGGTCAAACGATGGACTAATATTTGGAATATGTCCAGTTAATATTCTAACTATTTCTAGTTCTTGTTGCTGAGACAATCCTTTATTTCTTCCATATGCATACAAGTCATCCGGGGATGTCAAGAAACTTAAATCTTCAAGACCTTCAGGCAAGTGATGAATACGATGCAATGACGAATAACAAAATATTATCCACTCGAATTGTTCATGATGAGCTAAAAATTGTTCGTATGAATACCACGTAGAAGTTCCTGTTTTTCCGTACGATGTTATCTTGTGTCCGGCTGATTCCATATCGGCAATCCACGACTCATCTTCTTTGAAGGGGCTCTCTGGATTGTACGGCGTTCTATCTGCAAAACTATCACCAAATACACCTATTTTCATTTGTTTACCTCTATAATTTTTTTACTATACAACTTATCCATTGCAGATTTATGTCCGCATGTTTCTAAACAATATAACAGTTTGCCATTCTCAATAGTATCTGCTTTCCAACCATCTAAGAAGAACTTACTAAAATCAGAGCCTTGAATAATGTCTAATATTGATTGATTCTTTAAGTTAAACACTTCTAATCCATAATCATTAATCATCTTGTTAAATTGATGACGAGAATATGAACTATTAAACTGACCAAACACCCCGCCTAAGAAACAACACGGTAACATATAACCATTTGCTGATATGTATATTTCTTTTGATTCTTTGTGTTCGATTGACTTACAAACTATCGCTGAATTCTTCTCTAATTCTTTACTAAATTCGGATAAAATAGGAATTCTTTTTTGATTCATAAATTTGAAATCAACTTTGTTTCCAAACGGAGGATCTTTTCTGAAACCAGTATACTTAGAAGGCCAAATAGTATATTCATAGTCACCATCTTTGCCGTATACATTAATTCCATTCAATGTATCTTCATACTCTCCAAATCCCAATGGATTTTTAACAATAAACTCAAACCCTAATTCTTTTGATAATATTCTAGCTTCTTCAACTTGATGCTCATTGTGTTCAAATAACAACCATTCCCAAACAGCAAATGCGCCTGTTGCGCTATATGCTCTCATATTTTTGATTAGTTTTTCCCAAATAACACCTCGTCTGTATATATGATTAGTATCTTCCAATCCATCCACACTAAACACAACTCCGGCTTTGCTGAACAAATGATTGTCTCTTGCAGGTGATTGATTTACAAAGAAGTTTCCCAGTGACGTCCAAAATTTTTCATTACGCATACCACCGTTAGTTCTAAGCTGTTGAACAATTTTAGGAGAATGTTCTCTAAAATATTCTAATATAGGTATTAAGTCTGGCGCCATACCCGGATCACCCACGTTTCCACAGAAATTTATACCAATTAAATTCTTTGCTATCTCTTCGGGAACCATACGCTTAATGTCATCTAGTGACAAGTCAGTTAGTTCTAAACCATCTGCAACAGGACCACCTGAATAGTTTCTACTACATGCAGGACAATTAGCATTACATCTACTAGATAATTCTATATGTAATCTTTTTACATTTTCTACTTCATACATTTGTTCCATTATTTTAATCCTATATATTTTGCTAGATTGTCTGGTTTATTTCTACGTTGTGTATATTGTTCAAAGAATATATCACTGTCTTTACGCAATTGTGGTTGAGTTTCTTTAATGAAACCTTCATCTAAGAATTTAAGTAGTCTAGCACAATGTTCGTGTTCTACAGGTAATAACTCATCTTTGATTGACTCATAAAACTTAGTGTATTTGTTAATATAGAAATCACGTTCTTCACGTGTTAAGCAAGCAAATCCTTGAAAGTCTGGTTTGTCAACCATATTAATAGAGATATAGGGTTTAACTTTAGAACGGTTGCGAATAGTAATAATGTCCAAATACATTTGTTCAAGCGATTGCAATGCGATTGCACTTACTGTTGTACTTACACTAAATTCTTTAACTGTGCTGTTTGCTAATCGTTCAATGTTTTCTAACCATTCAGCGTAGACCATACCTTCACGAATGAATTCTGCTGTTTCATTAGCGGATTCATTACTGATATTCATACGTAAATTAGTCAATCCACTAATCTTATCAAAGAATCTATCCATGATTACAGGCTTTTGGCAAAGGTTGCTGTGTATCACGCATTCAATATCTGAGTTCATCTCTGTCATCATTTCAAATACACGAAAAACTTCTTCGTGCATTAATGGCTCTCCACCTGACACACGAATAGATTCTAAACTAGTAGCAACACTTTCAAACCACTCCCAGAACAATGTCATATCAGGAGGGTCAATCATTTCATTGAGTTCGTTGATATCTTTCTGATAGTGTCTACGGTCGTCAGTAATGATTCCTTGATATACACCATTCACTTTGATATCGTTAATCCAGCTAGTACTGAATTGAGGACTACAATAGCTACAAGCTAGATTACATGTGTTTTGAAATGCTAACTCTAATGCTTTAGGTTTGAATACATAGTTGGGATTCTTATAATCTTCTGCGGCCAAGTGGTTTGTGAAACTTAAACTCTTACGTGTTCTGTCACTACGTAATCCTAAATTTTCATATCGCCAGCAACTATCACATGCAGGTGGCTGTTCTCCTGCCAACATTTTCTTTTGTTGTTCACGTTTTTCAGTAGGGTTGTAGAAAGTGTCTACTGTATTACCTACTTGAATAAACGGAGTGTAATGGCAACTGGCAATCTTACCTGAGTAAACCCAGATACTTGCCTCATGGAATTTTGCAAGACAAAACGTATTACTTGTTTCATCTCTTATCTTAAATAATTTCTTTTCGTCCATTAGTATTTCTTAAATTTGTTGTCACTAAATTCAACATCCAAATTATTATAAATCAGGTAATTCTTCATATTCATGTGCTCAGGGTATACGTCAAAAAAACTTTGGCTACGTATCTCATCCAATCGTGTAGTAATCTTATTAAACTCTTTCAGGCTTTCATTGATGCCATTATGATACTGTCCGTTTTCGTCCCACATAAATTTAATTGCTGTTTCATACATACTTATGATTCCGTAAGGATGTCCAAAAGATTTAAGCCAAACTATATTCTTTTGTAGTGCCTCTTCAATTTCACGCTTTTTCCAATCTGGAATGTTCTTTAAACAATAGTATGGTGGTGTGTCTAATGGATTTAACAATATGTCTTCCGGTCTAAGATAACCTAATTCTACCCACTCTTTATGAAACTCTACTAAGTTAAACGCATTGGGCCAGCTTAGAGTATATGAAATCATAAAATGCACATGTGGACATTCTTCCATCATTTGTTTACGGTTTGCTACAACTTGTTTCCAATCTATGCCATTACGCCAGTACTCACCCCTTTCGTGGCTACCATCTAAGCTAGCATATACGTGTACATTTGAGAACTTCTTCCAATACTCTAATACATTGTCATATTTCTTTAATTTAAAATTGCTGAAGTTTGTATTGTAACGTATCTCTAAATCAGTATTACCCAATTCAATTAGCTTGTTAAGAACTTCATAATGTTCTTTTTGCATCAATGGCTCACCGCCTGCAAAATAAATCATCTTTGCTGTAGCTAGGTGTGGTAGTATTTCTTCTAGTGCTTGGCCTTCTGTTTTACCCGGAAATTGAAACCCATCATCTTTTTCACGCCTTACATCTAAGTTGTACAACTTGCGATGATCCATTACCCAACTTGTACTAAAATGCGGAGCACAACTACGACAACTTAAATTACATAGATTATTATATCTAACATCAATATAATATAGTTTGTGCTCATCCAATGATCCGTCGGCATTTGTACTTGCTACAATTTTTTGAATTTCTTCATCATTGTCAAAAAACATTTTGTTGTACTCGTTCTTATGTGCATGACCCAAATCAGCGCGGCGGTTACATATACTACAACTGGGTTCTTCAATTCCATTAAGAAAATTCAATCGCATTTGTTTTGTTTTATCGTTGTTCCAGATTTCTGCTAATGTGTTTTCTTTTAAACTACCTATTTCAGCTTGATTGTCATACACACAGCAAGGCTTAACATCTCCCGGTGGTCCTACATATTGTTGTATCCATGGAAAAATGCAAAACGTTTTGCTATTCTTAGCCATTTCAACTGGATTAAAATCATTTGTCATATGGTTTCATTTTTTCGTGTAATTCTGGAAATACTTCTTCAAACTTCTCGTTACGAATACTGTCTAGCAAATGTGTTTCTTTATAAAACCGGGGTATATTATTGGTCTCATCTTTACTATTCATTAATGTTATAGCGTTTTTCCAATGATCTATATACACATCATAATGAATATCGTGCGGCTGTGTTTCATTTAACCATTCAATATGTTTGTTAATTTTTTCAGTAACTACTTTTTTAACATCCAATGGCAACAACGTTGTTCTTAACCATTCCGGATCATGTAATGTGTTTAAATAAAATCCAAAATTAGATCCATCACCACGTTTAAATAAATCACTCTCACACATATACCTGTGTAGGTCTACTGCGGCCGATGCATTAAACAACTCAAACACAGCACTAACCCCGTAATCAATATTAGGTAAATATTGTTTACATGTTTTTAACCATTCAAGAGCCTTTTCCCAATTAAAACCTTTACGTATATACTCTCCTTGTGCTCCCATGGCATCAATACTTCCCACAATGAATACATTGTTAAAATGTTGTAGCATTTCAAATGCATGATATTCTTTTAGAGAGTACATTGTCAGATTAGTATTATATCTTATTTTTACTTTTGTTTTGCCCATGTCTAATAATAATTGTAAAAACAAGTAATGATCCTCTTGCATCATTGGTTCACCGCCACTGAAATGAATCTCTGTATATGGATCAACCATATTAACTAATTCTATCAAATCATCTTTCATATGAGTAACAGTTTCATTTGTTAATAGTGATAGTGTTACTGGATGTATCTTAGAGCGACCCAATTTAATTTCGTCTGGTATCCAGCCTGTGCTTAATCCCGGGCCGCATGTTCTACACTTCATATTGCATAGATTATTAAATATCAAATCTACCGTAGCTAATTTAATATCTTCTACTGAACCGTCGTTGTTACCTATAGATACGATATCATCAAATTTATTATATCCATTACGATTAGTATAATCTGGAAAGTTTGAATAGCGTTCATTAAATCGCTGGCGCATACTCACAATACCAGAATCTTCTTCTTTCCAACACCTAGTACAAGCAGTAGGCTTTTTACCATCTAAAAAGTCTTTTCTAAGTTCATTCCATTTTTGTCCGTGAAATATGTCAACAATCTTTTCTTTGTTCCAATTGCCTAGATTGTGTTTACTTTCATGGCTGTAATAACAACAAGGAAACACTTTGCCATCAGGTTCAGTGTGTATCTGTAACCAAGCTACACTACAAAAAGTTTTTGGTAATTCGTCAATATTTTTATCTATCATTTTTATTTTTCCACCGCTTTGTTACCAATTTGTCAAAATCAAAATTCATAAATTTCATAAAATCTTTTACTACAATCATGTGATTGTTCCCGCGTCTAAAATCGTGTACATTTAGTAACTGTACTCCTAAATTAAATTTTTCTAAATCAAATACATCGTGTGTAGTGTTTAACATGTGTTCTTTGTATAAAAATAATGTTTTTTCATATGTTTGACTTTTGGAAGTATCCATTTTAGAAATAACATCACTATATATTTTTGTTCGCATATCTAATGCTAATAAGTCAATAGAAAATGGTTCAGGGTCTCGCAATTTACTAATATATATATCAGATACATTAGGGTAATTAGTTTGCATCCAATTAAAAAATTTATAAAAATCTAAACAATTCATCCATGATAAGGTATAATGACATCCCATATAAAAATTATCATATTTTTTAGTTAAGTCATAAAAAGAATCACAAACTTTTTTTAAAGTTTCAAATGATGCTCCAAATCTAAGATATTCAAATTCTTCTTCAATTCCGTCAATGCTTAATTGTACATTTATTCGTTCAAATACATTAATGTATCTTAATAATTTTTCATTGTAAGTTGTACCGTTTGTTGTTATTGTTATTGTTGTTTGTTTTGCATAAGGCTGTTCAACTAACCAGTCTAAAAACTCAAATATAGCCGGATTAATTAATGGTTCTCCGCCCAATATACTAAATCTTAATTTTTTAAATTCTGTTTTAGCCAAAAGTAATTTAATAAAGTCAATTTTCTTAGGTGCTTGATTGGAAATATTTTCTAATATATACTTACGATTAAATTCTGCATCAGCTTTATTTTCAAATTTAAATCTCTCTGCAAGTATCTGTGTGCTATTATTAGGAGTACAGGTGATACATTTTAAATTACAAATATTATCAAATGAGGCAGTTATTATTACTGTATCATCAATATCAACAAAGTGTTGCCGATAACTATAAGCTCCACCCTTTTCTTGTTGAATACAATAGTCACAGTTTTTTTCAATGTCTATGTTAGCTAGTTGGTTTCTATAATCATCAATATCTGTTGCATCAATATCCGTTTTAAACCAACAGCAAGGCCTGTATGGCTTTACTTCATTTGCAATAAAAATGCTATTTTTTAATGCTAAACAATTTTTAAAAGGTGTTAAATCCATGTTAACAGTTCTGGGAAGTTATCTTTAAAATTCTTATTCCTGCGCTTGTCATATTCACTGATGAATTTAACAAATTGATCTTGGCGCCATGCACGGTCTTCAGGTGTCATTGTATCATGTCTTGTTTTCCAAAAATCATAAACCATCTGCCATGTTTCTCTTTCAACATTGACCACTCGACTGTTATCTATGATAAATGAATTTACTTTAGTGAAGTATGTGTCACAATAATCAGGTAATATACGTAAGTCAAAGTGTTTAGGATCAACGAGCCTAGCACAATTGAACATAATATCAATACCTTCATTACGCATCTGTATTACTTTCTCAACAAACGTTTGAAAGTTAAAAACGCTCATCAATCCAAATGTAACCATTACACGAATTGGCACATGAAATGTTGTACTTACTTTGCGTACTGTATTTTCCCAACGTGCAATATCTAATCCGTCACGTATGTATTCTGCCTGAGGCCCCCATGTATCCATACTAGTGTATACTTCAAGACCCTTGATAGTCTTAGCATTTAGTAGTGTTGTTGCTTTTTCAAAGAACATGTTTAAGTTCTTGTCAGGCACTGATAGATTTGTATTGACAACTAGTGTTAAATTAGGATTGTGATTAACTGCTACAAAGTCTAATAACTTCATAAAGTTACGTGTAGCAAGTGGTTCTCCACCGGTGATGCGTAAATATTTTAAGTCTTTATATGCATCAGGCAACCACTTCCAGAATGCATCAATGTATGGATTATCATCTTCTGGGATCATATCATGCATCTTGTCAGCATGTACTGTATGATCTTCAACCGGATAGCTTCCGTATTTTCGAACTTCTTGTTCCCACTTACTTGATTGCCCAGGTGAACAATAACTACAACCAAAGTTACATACGTTACTAAAACTCAACTCTAGATAACTAGGATTTATTGGTTTATCAAATGGTGCATCAATTAATTCCTGTCTACGTTCAATCGCATAGTGTTCATTGGTAAAACGTTTACGGTCGCTGATGACATTAGGATTGATTGCTTCCATGTCAAAGCAATAGTAACATTCTTTTGGCTTCTCGCCATTCATCATTTGTCTGCGTTGTTCAATCTTATGCGCTGTGTTGTGAAGCATACTAGGATCACGTTTTACATCTTCTAAGTTCCAACGATGTATAGGTGGGTGATAGCATGAGTGATTTTCACCCATACCAAAGTGCATAGTAGCCATCAACCATTTAGCTGAACAGAATGAATCTTTAATTTTATCGGGTATAATTGGTATCATAATATTTCTTTTAATTCTGGTATATAATTTTTATAGTCTAACCCACGTGCGTTATCAACTGCTATTATAAACTCTTTTGCTTTTTGTAGCAAGTTAGGTTGGTACGGTTCGTGTAATTTATTCAATAAATCTTTACGTTGCCATTCATGTAACCTATTTGCATAATGACTACGTAGTTCTTCTTTATAGAAATCAGGCAATGTTGCAAGACTCAAATAGTCCGGGTACAATACATAGTTATGATGAGGTGTTTTGTTATAGTTAGTTTCTAACCAATTACCAAACTCTGCTAAATGGTAGATGTTAAGAATACTAACAGTCTGAGTAACATGCCAATTTAAGTTAGGTAGCTTAGTCAGTTTCTCAATACTTGCAACCGTCTCTTCCCATTGTGTAGGATAACGTATGTAATAGTTACGATTGCCCAAATCATCAATACTTGCGTTGACTGTAACTTGTTTGAATTCTTTCCATAACTCAATCAATCTGTCAGGTATATCCATCATGTTTAGACTATACACAAGATGTACGTTCTGTGATGTACCCAATGTAATCAAATGTTTCAAGTATTCAAAGTGAGCCTTAATTAATGTAGGTTCGCCACCATTGATATAGATTTCTTCTACAGATTGACTACTGTTTGCTAAATCCCGATAGAAATTTTCATTTTCAAACCATTTGAAGTTCTCCATTGCACGTAGTTTGAACCAGGGTAAAACGTTAGCAATCTTTTTCTCATCAGGATACCATTTAGTACTGCTATAACTGTTGCAAGTTAAGCAGGCATTGTTGCACACATTACCCAAACGTAGTTCCACATATATTAAGTTGATATCACTGAGCTTTGCCGTTTGTTCAAGTTTAGGAATAATGTGTGCCCAACGCTCATTCTCGTACTGGCGTTTACTTTTAATGCCAGCATCTTCATCTTTCCAACAACCTTCACATTCAACAGGTCGTTTACCATCAATCATTGCTTGTCTAACTTCAACGAACTTCTCGCTGTTCATTATATCTTCCACACTATCGTTATCTAACATAACAAGATTATGTGTGTTAGATTTTTTTGCCCAACTAACTGCGTCTGTGTGGTTGCTACGGCAACAGAGGCTTGCGCCCCCGTTTGGATGTGTTGCTAGATGCATCCAGGGTAATACGCATAATGTATTACTCATCCTATGTTGTCCCACCATTGCAATAGTTTTGAATTGCGACTGTATATACTACGCATTGTAACATCTGTATCTCCACGGATACTTTCTAATCTCTTGACCCAATTCTTGCCGTTCAATGCGGCTTGCTTATAAGTATCAGGCCATTCTTCTTCATGTGTCTTACGTGTATTCTTTAGTGCTTCTAAGTTACCAATTAATGTTGCTTGCTTCCAAGTAGCGCGTGGTGTAATATATGCAAGGATATCATCAATCACTTCGTCTAATATTTCACGTGGCCAACTTAATGGGGTCCACATAATATCAGCATGAAAGCCAAATGTCGTTTTAGTTTCAATTTTAACATCTAACTCAATACTCAAGTCAAACAACTCTTTAAGCGAGAACATACCGGGTGCGGTTAATGTCAAGTCAAGTATCATCTTGTCTTTGCCATTGGGTAGTTCTAGACCTTTCTTAAAATTTTCAAGCCATTTGTCCCACTTGATACCCGTGCGAATGTATTCTACAATCTCGCCTGTACCATCAATGCTAGCACACATCATCCAATCTTTGTACAATGGAAGATAATCATACAGATTCTTTTGACCAAATTGAACACGACTTAAATTACTATTATAACGCATGTAGCAATTCTTAGAAGAACCATTTTTTAACATTTCTTCTAGTGTCCACCAGTGAATATCGTACATTAATGGCTCACCACCGACCCAATACATTTCTTCTACAATGCCACGACTTACTGCATCACGAAATTCAACTTCAACAACTTCTTCTTGGAAAGTTTTCATTGCTGATTTGATTTCAGGAATCATGAATGGTTGATTCTTTTCGTTCCAAAGATTATTTACTTTCTTTTCAGTTTCCCATGAACTAGATAATTGCTCACCGCACATACGGCACTTAAAGTTACATAGATTACTAAAGCGATAATCAAAACTTATTGGTTCCATTGTTGTATAACCAGTGTCATCTGTCTTATCAAAAGCTTCTTCTATCTTATCTTTGAATAGGGTGCCGGTAAACCAGCCACGATAACTATAACCTTCCATCAACAAGTTCTTGTTGCATACATCACATTGAGGAATCTCTTCGCCGCGCATTAGCTTCACACGAATGTCTTTCATGTATTCACTATTCCAGTGTTCTTTTAAACTTACTGGTTGGTAGTCATCTAGTGCTGTCTTACTTTCAGTAACAGTTCCATACTTTGAATCGTTACTACTATCAATATATTGTTTTTGAAATGAGTGTTCTTCACGTGAGGCACAGCACAATCGTCTTTCAGATTGCGGACTGATATAAGTATGAGTCCAAGGTGCCATACAGAACACCTTGTTCTTACTATCTTTGTGCGGCTTAGCGTGTTCCCATACAGGGATTATTTTGTTTGTCATTATAAATCTGGGTTAAAGAATACATCTTTACTAGGATCTTCCGGTGGATGATCAGGGATTAAATCAACCCCTTGACGATAATTCTGTGTGATGATTTCATCCGCCGTTGGTAACTCTGTTTGAATACTATCGTAGAATGCAACAAACTCTGGTGGGAAAGTATTACGGAAGCTTTTACCACGACGGACATCATACTGAGCATAGAACTGCTTAAAGTCTCTACGATTCTGTTCAATGTCTTTAACATTCTTGTGTGGTGTCTTGATAACGTCAAGGTAGTCAATCAATCGTTGTGTTTGTTCACGTTCAATGCTCATAAACATTTGTTTACCATCAGTAGTGCGGAAATCCATAGCAATCTGATTGTCTAACCATACTTGTAGCAGGTCTTTATATTTCTGACGAATCTCTGTTGGCAGCATAGCACAACTTTGAAAGCTAGGGAAACGCAAGATGTTCAAACTCATTGTGGGATAAACTGTATTATGAATCTTTTTAAATTCCATCATCTGGTCCATAAATTGTACAATGCTAGCCAAACACAAGCTGTTGATAGTCATCATCATGTGTGTCTTTTTAATATTACCTTCAGTGTGTAATCTACCTAAGTTATGAATCCATTTGTTCCAATCAAGTCCATCACGAATGTATTCAGCATGAGCACCAAATGATTCACAACTTGTATAGACTTCCATGTAAGGAACAAACTGACTGTACTCTATCAATTTGTCCATAATATCATCTTTAGGAACTAAGTTACTATTGATAGCATAGCGCAATACCTTACCATCTGGACGATTTATCGCCCGTTCTTGGTTATTACGAAACCACTCAAACAACTTCCAAACACCGGGAGCCATAAGTGGTTCACCACCCGTAATGCGAATTTCTTCTAAATTGTCTGCAAGACCTTCTTCCCACCAACGCCAGAACGCTTGACTGTATGGGTTAATATCTTCCGGTAGTGGTTTAGCATGGTCAGCTTCATTAATAAAGTGACTACGTGCATCACCGTCAATGTTACGATATGGGCCAAATTTGTGAATGTCTTTAACCCATGTTGTACTAAACGAAGGGTTGCAATATGAACAAGCAAAATTACAAGTACGATCAAAAGAAATCTCTAATGTTTTTAACATCGTATTCTCTTGCCAATCAGCGGTAGCAGTTTTAAGAATATCTGATTCTTCGAATACAGCAGTTTTATAAACACGGTCACTCATGTTATCCCGACCAATGTCTTCAATCTTCCAGCAATATTCACATTCTTGAGGGCGCTGACCTTCCTGCATCATCTTACGCATTAGTTTCTTGTGCGGCGTATTGTGAATTGCAGACGGATTTGTGAGTAATTCTTTTGCGTCAATTTGATGACCTAATGGGTGATGACAACTAGTAGTTTGTCCGTTACCTAGCCAAATTGTAGCATTCAACCATTTAGCGGCACAATAACTGTCACTAATTGGGTCAATAAGTCGTGATTTATATTGTGCAAATGATTCTTCGTGTTTCTTGCCTGCCATTTTATTCCTTAATGTTTGGTGTGTGCTTTGATACATTCTCTCCAGTAACTTTTTAGTTCCGGAAACGTTTCCATAAAATTAGTCTGCCTGCGTCTATCATATTCAGTGATGAACATATAGAAGTTCTTTTTATTTAGTAGTAATTGATCTTGAGGTAGAGATTCTTTCATTATAGCAAGGTCTCGTTTAATTTTCAATATCTCATACGGTTTAAATCCCTCAAATGTTTCCAGATAGTCATCACCTTGTACGTTGTCTTCCATATACTTTAGACAACGTTCTACTTCATCGATACCATATAGTCCTGCATTCTGAATGTTGAACCAAGGTGGATATCTTAGTATTGGAATATCAAAGAATACACGTTGATATTTTTTTTGGGTATAAACTTTGTGAACAATGTTGTTCTCTTTTTCAGTCTCAGTTTGATCAGGACTAATCTCAAACTCAACTTGGCTTCTTCCACCAAACTCTGCCCGTAATTCTAAAACCATAGCTAGGAAATTGTGCAGACTTGGTATAGACATGATATTGAATGTGTTAATAAAACTCACAGTAGAATATTTTGTTTCACGTAAGAAAGTTCTAACGTTATTCAACATGCGTTCGAACTCTAATCCAGTTCTCATATATTCTGCTTGCTCACCAAAGCCGTCTAATGATACAAACAACCAAAAGTGCTTGAATCCTTTGTCTACATACCAGTTGTTACCGCTATGTACATTGAAGTTTTCTTTATCTTCGTAGGTACGTAGTTCTTCTAGTGCTTTGACTTTATCCACAAACCTATCAAACAATTTTTGATCCGGCGGACACATATTACTTGTTATACTTACTTCAAGTTGACCATGAGGATTTTCATTTACATAATCTAACACTTTGAATGTGTTTTTGTCCATAAGTGGCTCGCCACCTGTCATTCTGAACACCCGTAATTTGCGATAGATTTCAGGAAACCATTGCCAGAATGCTTCAACATAGGGGTTGTCTTTATTTGCAACCTTGAGTGGCATCATTCCTTTTTGTTCTAATGCTTCTAAGTTATTATGTATCATACCGGTTAATTGATAACCACCGTGCTTTTTAACCTCTTCTTCCCAACTACTAGAAAGATGAGGACTACAATACATACACTTAAAGTTACATGCTTGATTAAAGTTAACTTCTACATATCGAGGGACAACATCATAATCAAACTTGTTTTGAGTTACTTCTTCAAATGTGGGTGCATTCCACCATTCACTGCTACGATAATGTCTGTCACTCATATGACCTTTAGGATCATCACTCTTAGCATCTTCTACTTTCCAGCAATAACTACAACCTTCAGGTCTTTTTCCCTCAAGCATTTGCTTACGTTCATGTATTTTAATTGGGGTGTTGTGTAATACGCTAGGCTTATCTTTCAATAACTCTAGAGGTATTTTATGAGTAGGTGGGTGATAGCAACTCTGTGTCAATCCACTAGGTAAGTGTATAGAAACTTGTTGCCACTTAGCAAGACATAGTGATGGACTTACCGCATTCAAGCGGTCACGCATATCTCTAGCGAATTGATCGTATTCACCGCTCATAATGTGTTATATTTAATTCGTTAATTTGATTTGCAATATCATCGTAATTTTTAAAAAATTCTTTAGGAGTCATATTATAATTATTTTTTGTTAGACCTGGTGTGGGTAAGTGCGGTAAATCTTCATAGTATATAGTTGTATCAGTCTTAAATCTGTCCAATTCTAATAGTTTATTTAAATAATATATTATATGAATTCTGCCTGCTGTATAAGGAGTATTTATTTTAACTTCGTCTATTGATTTTATACCGCTATGTAGTGCCTTTGATTCAATAAATATCATGTATGACATAAATTGTGCCATAACATCTTTTCTAATCATTTTAATAAGATGATAATTATTAGAAAAATAATTATAATTTGACTTATGCTGACTAATCATATCTAAGCTATTAGGATAGACAATAGTACCCACACTATAATTAGTACCAATGTCCTGTTCTTTTATTTTGTCAATAACATTTAAGAATGAGTAACTATTATCAGTATATCTAATGGCACTGAATATATCTTTAAAGTATTCTCCGTTGTCATCAAATTCAACATTATTTTTTTGCAATTCTAGTTTAACTAGACTCAATAAATATTGAGAACCTGAACGCATATGTCCAACTACGATTGTACCTTTCTTAGATGGATCATATAATTGCATTACCAACCTTCAATCTTACGAATCACTTCCATCTCAGTTACTAATGGACCTTTGTTATGAAAGTTTGATCCATAATGACGTTTAAAGAATTTACTTTGTTCTCTATCTAACACACACATAGGTAGTCCTAGTTTGGTACTTAGTTCAACACCATATGATTCTGATAGTTCTAGTGGGTCTTCATCTTTAACTGTTTCCCACATTGCAGGATAGTTATCAAACCATTGAACATTATGTACGTCCCAATCAGTTAGCATAGTCATATGAGTTCCCATACGTGCTCCCATGATCGCCCACTCACCGTTCTCTACATCTATTCCCACGTTCTGCCAGATGGTCAAATTATTTAAATTTCTGCTTGCAACTGTTTCTTTGAATTCATCTACCGTTGGGCGCACGCCTCGATTCAAACTCATTTTAACACCTTCACGGAAACCTGCACGCCATGCTTGAAAACTTGTATAGTTAGGATATGTTGTACTGTAACAATCATGCATCGCCCAATATAGATTATCTTTGCTGTCTAAACAAAAGTCAGCTATACGTGAAACATCACCCTCCGTTTGATGCTCATGCGTTTGCATTTCACGCACGTAAGTCTTTGTCCAACTGCTCATACCACCATTACCATAGCGCAAGCCATTGATACTGTTAATTGCTTTCCATCTAAACTGTGCTTTTCTAAATGTTTCGTCTTTAGTTGTAAAGTCTAACTGAATGTTGAAGAAACTTTCTTCTGGCATGTTGTCACCATCAATTAGAATAAATCGTTCTGTATCACTTGCTTCACCTGCAGCCTTGTGTGCTGCGTCACTACCTTTAACATTATCAACACGCTTTGCCCAAGGCACCATGTTCTTTACTTTAAGCCAAAATTCTTCTTTTTGTGGCTCATCATAACTTAGATAAATGCAGTCCAAGTCTGCTACGTCAATAATATCATCCAAGCTCATGTATATCTAACTTCCATTTTTGTTTTTTACCAATATAACTACTATCAATCACTATGCTTACATCTTCAAATGCACACTCAATCCCTTCAACATCATTTGCAATTAACTTAGTAACTATTGCACTTGTAGATGCTTTTGATATTTTACCATCAATAATCCTTATATCAGGGCGACCTTCTGCATATGTTGCGGCATCTATAATGATATAATTACCGTCTAATTGCTCTCCGGAATAACATATCACTTTACCCTTGTCGTCATAATATAATCTAAATTCAACTTTAGGTATTGGTTTGGGTTCCCAAATAAGTACGTGTTCCATTAGACTTGTTCTCCTATTATATCAACAAAGCTCTTAACATGATAGTGAAGTGGGTAAGACTGTGGACAAGTGTTGATGCGTATCATATCAGGAAAACATTCATATACTAATGTGTCTGTCCAATTCTCAGTGGGCATGTCATTAATGAATTGCTTCATGTGTGTCATACAAAATTCGGTAAAGCCGGGAAGAGTGGTTTTCTCTACACCAACAATATGACTTGCTATGGCATATACCCAATCAGTTGTTGCTTCTTCCTGTGGATTACATTTCATTATTGTCTTATAATCTTCCCAATTTTCAAACACATCTCTAACAATACCAAAGAACTGTTCTGCGGTATCTGACTTTTTAAAGTAAGTGATAGCATTGTAAGTGTCAGGTAAGTTGTTATCATCAATGAACTTTCTGTACCCTCTGTTATGAGAAATCTCACCTTTAAAGTTTCTAATAGTCGTGCAAATATTTACATCGTTAATTGACAATATATTCCACCAGTGTTCAATATTACGCGGTAGATACATATCTGCTTCTAATTTAATTGTTTCATCATATGGGCTAGCTTCATATACTTGCCAATCATTGATTAATTTCCAATTACTACCAGGTGCTTGATCGCCGTGGGGTAGCATATCAGTTGTGATGATAGTTACATTAGCCCCCGCCATCACGCTTAATATAGATTTTTTTAACATTTCAGCACATTTCGTATAACTGACTTTTTCAGTATCCTGTGCCATAATTACAAAACCTTTGGTCATGTTATAAGCTCCATAAAGTTTAATTTATTCATTACATGAAAGTCCATGTCTTTGATAGTAATATATTCTTTACGAATTTTACCACGTTGCCAATTATCATACATAACTGTGTATTCAGTGTTAAACTCATAATTGAAGTTTTTATATATGCTTGTGTTTTTACCCACATGAATTAAATTCCAAGGAATAATATCTTGTTTATTATCCGAATGCCCATTCGCAATTCTAAGTGCCAATGTCAATGCGTAATCGTTGCGATATACACCGCCTACAAAACTATGTAGATTACAATAGTGATCATAGTTTTTTTGAATCATTTCTAAACATTCAAATATTTGTTTAGCTCTATTTGTTTTTTTAAATGCAACAATAGTAGCCCATAATGTTTTAAAACTATATGCACTAAGAATCTCTTGTGGTACTCCGGGCTGCATTAGAAAACTAGTTGTATCATGACAACAAAAATCATCATAATAATTAAATACTTGTAACAGCTTATTTGAGTTGACCATATAGTCTGTATCTAATAATAATGTTTCATCATACGGTGAATAATCATATGCTTGATAACGACCTTTATTAATCCAAATAGATCCCTCACGTATGTTATTAAGATCAGGTGTCATCGTAATTACTTTATCAAATACATATGTTTGGTCCGTGATGGACTTTTCATCTGTCACCACAGTAACAGGAATATTTAAAAAGTGATTGATTCTTTTTGCAGTAGCAACTGCCATTTTATAGTAATCAAACTTTGGCGAGTTGAACGCAAATAATATTGCGCCTCTGTTCATCGATTAGACTCTATTTCTTTCCATTCAGTATACCATGTTTCCATTACAGATTTATATGTAATTTTTAATTTAGTTAGTAACTCAATGCGGTTAACTTTAACCGGATTATCAAAATTGTCTATTAATATAATATCATCTTCATCATAAGAACTAAGGATAGTAATGATTTCTAAATTGGCTTTCCATAGTCCTCCTTGATCGGCAACAATAAACTTACCATCATATTTGTCTTTTAATTGTGCTTTGGCACTGTTGTGATTAAATCTGGCTTTTGCATCAGCAATTAAGGTCTTGGTATCCATCTGTGTACTCCTAAGAGTATTTAGATAGATACCAAGACGTTGATAAAAATTAAGATTGTGTTACAGAGCCTGCTAGGGAAATAGTTCCCCAACTGTTGGCTAAGTTGGTTGTTTCCGGGACCCTAGCTGTAACAGTAGTAGTAGAACCAGATGCGACTATTAACCCGTTTGGAATTTCATCCCAAACCGTAGTGATGGTCACAATGTTACCTACGTCACCGTTTGACCCAACTGTACCATTAGTTTTAATAAAGATATTAATGTTAGTTGATAGGTAACCAGCCGGGCCAGTTGATGCAGTTTGATAATAAACGTTTGCATTGGCTGTTGTCAATGCATAATATCCAGTGTTAGTAGCAATAGTTGGAGCATTGCCACCTCCACCTATACGTGTCACACCGTTGTAAGACGTACCTGCAATACTTGCTGTACCAGATACAGGTGAGCTTAATACCACTGTACCAACATTTGAACATAAATTGTTTAAAAGCAAATTGATACCAGTTCCTGAAGGATGTGCAACAGTAACTGCTAATTGTCCACCTGAGTTGAAGAAATAACGAGTAGCATCACCGTTAGCGAATGTAACGGTATGAGTAAATGTTGCAATGTCAGTCCAAGTAGCTACTGTAGTAGCTGTGTTAGCAGTTGTTGTACTGTGTGCAGGTGAAGCATTTGCCTTATTAGAATAAATTGTAGTTAAGTTAGTTGGGATAGCTGACAGGTATGTAATTGTTCCACCTGTAACCGGGGCACTAACAGCAGTAATACTTGACCCTTGGTGTGTTGCTGCGCTTGCAGTTTTATTAACTAAGTTAGCCCACTTGATAGCAGTAATGGTATCACCCACTGCAACATTTCCCTCAGCAGTTTGTCCATACCCGGCTGCTACAGAACCTGTTGCCCAAACAGTGTTTAACACGTTTGCCGTACTTCCGGGGTTTGCACCAACTAGACCGTTAAAGTCTGCGGCTGCTATTGTTTGAAATTGTGCGTAGCTCATCTATTATCCCTTAATTTATTTTAACGAATGCTTCCACAATACCCAAATCATCTGTTGTTTTGTGTTCCAATGCACGACCAATGATGTTGAATGCTGTTGCTTCCCCTAGTTTGGCTGCACGTGCGATGCCATTACCAGCAGAAACTAAACGTTGACCTTTTTTAACTTTACCAGTTACTTTAACTTTAACACGGCCACCAACTGCGATTGGCGGGTGTGTACTGTCGTCACCGGCGCCGGCATTCATCAAGTAGGCTGCTGTATCAGATACAACACCAAATACATCGTCTGACAGTTCGTATTGCACCGCAGTAATTTCTTTGTCTCCGCCCATTTCAACTACAGTTCCTGCATCATAATATGCATCTGCTTCAAATCGTTCTGCCAAGTCAGCATATGTTGCGTTAAATCGTGAACCTGCTGTCAATGTGAAGTTGCCTGTCATTGTACCACTAGTAACATTACTTCCTGTAGTAATATTAGTTGTTGTAATTTTTGTAGGGGCAATGTTTCCAGTAAATTGAACGATTGCATTTGCACCAGTTAGATAGTCAAAAACGTTACCGTTTGTGTATGTACCGGTTGGATTGAACGGGCCACCATTAGCATAGTAATAGTTATCTGTTTTGATACCGGTGATAGCGACTAAGTTACCGTTAGTAACAATGAATGTGTTACCGGATGCGCCACCGTTTGCTGTCCATGTACCAGTCAATGTACCTGTCGTTGTGTTTGCTACTCCAGCGTTAATAACTGCTGTGTTTAATGTACCAATGTTTGCTGTAGTAATGTTAGCGTTTGCAATAGTTGCAAGTGATGTTACTGTAGCTAAACGAACAGTGATTGTGTCTCCGTATAAACCATTAACAGCAATAACGTTATTTGCAGTCAAATTACCGGTTACGTTGACAGAACCAAATGTTGTGGTTGATGTTCCAGAACTAACTGCAATAGTTATCCAGGCATTAGCGTTTGAAGTCCCGTCAGTTGGGCATAATTTCAACAAGGTATTGTTGATATCATACCATAACTGACCTCTTAGAGGGTTTGCTGGCGGGGTTGTTGACGCAAAATTTTCTATTTGGTGCACAAAGTTAGTATCTAATTGCTGACCATACCCTGCGTAGTTTCTACCAGGCAACCCTAAAGAGGTGCTAGTAGTATTAATTGTTCCATCAGCGATAGTAGTTAATACTGTTCCATCACTTTTAACTATTGTATATGCCATTTATATAACTCCGATTATATCTTATTTATCTTAGATTGTAACTAAGTTTGTTAGCGCCTGAATTCTGACGGTGTAATCAATTTGAATCTGTCTGTTCAAGCTTTTTTGAACTGGGTGGAAAATAACATGAGTTAATAGTCGTGTGATGACATTTCCTGCGTTGTCTGTTCCGTAATTTGCTAATAATCCTAGTTCATCAAAGATATAGCTAGAATCAGTTTGAGTGCTATTGTCAAACGCTGCCTGCCCTGCTGGCTCACCGTAATCTAACAAACACTGTACTAAAATGTCTGTATACACAGTACCAACAGTGTGTGAAACCGTCATTTTGTTACGTGTAGGATCTAAGTTGAAAACGCTAGTATCGTCAACGATTTTAGCGTAGGTTTCATTGTATAGTGCAGCATTTTGACCAGTTGTGTTTGGGGGTAGATATGTGATAACGCCTGTTTCATCTACGCTTGCACCACCGTTCCCAAACGCCATTTGATAAATTTCTCCGTAACCACGACTGCTTAGTGTGTCAGCAATAGCTTCTGACATATTTTCATAATTGATAGCGTTCTTTTTGTCCACTAGAACTTCCCCTGTGTTGGGATCGTGGATTTTAATAAAACCCTCAATTTTATATGTTAATTGTATTCCTGACATTTAATCGCCTCTTGTTTGAACCAGAACTTCTTGTGTTTCCGGATCTATAATCTTTAAAAATGAGCTGAAGTAAAACCCACCATGTTCATCTGGTTTAGGTCCTACTTCTGTCTTATTTTCAACTGGTTTTTGTTCACTCATCATATTATTTATCTTTTAGGCATAGTCCTGATTTAAGAAATTTGCGCTGAAAGTGTTACTAATCTGTAACGGATCACCCAATACAGTGTTATAAACATATGAATTCCATGTTTGATTGTAGTAAGTGTCAGGTAGTCTGTCCTGAGACAATGCGCTATAGACCTTTTGGTAAACAGGAATAAAGCTTCGTGTACCAGTTCCATTAGCTCCGCGTTGTAATCCTGTGATAGTATTAGTATCAAAGTCAATGGTAGTAAAACGAATTTGTTCTCCGGCCAAGTATATTATATTACCCAAAATCAATGTAATAGTTACAGTATCGCCTTCAGCAACTCCTGAAGTTATTTTCAGTACGGGAGCAGTATCAACAATATCTATATTGTAGTCACTGGATGATAACGTTATATTACCATTTTTAACAATGACTTGAGCAATTGTTCTCTTGTCAGCTTCTAAACCAATAGTCGCTATACCATTAACTAGTGCGGGAACTGTATCAATTTGAACAATAGTATTAGTCAATTTTGATACATCCTCAACATAAATTATAGAATCGGTATATTGTAGTGTTCGTGTTAGCCAAGTTGTAGTTAGTGAATTAGCACGGAACACAGATGGAATACTATCTTTTGTCACGTTCAATATATAAGTCAATTCGTTAGGAGTTGATGTTGGAATCATGTTTGTAATGATAACTGCATCACCCGGACTAATTGTATGTAAAATACTCAAGTTATTGTTAGGGTTAATATACAAAGAACTTGATGGAATTCTATATCCGTTTACAGTTACCCAAATTCTATCTACATTTGATTGTTCCCACTCACTTACACCAAATGATACAGTAGCATTAGCTAATACAAACACAGCTCCGTCATATGTAGTAGAGACAGTGAATTCTGTTAAGCTAGAAATTTCTTTGATGTAATATTTGGTACCTATTACTAAATTAGTTCCAGTCACATTACCTGTGAAGTATACAGGAGTGTTTAATTCTAAATTACGTGTACTATTAACTGTAATTTTATTTCCAGTCGAACTAGTTGATGTACCGTTAGTTATAGTTAATGTGAATGTCTTATCTAACCATACATAACCGCCACCTGTATAAGCACCAACTCCTGTTACAGGCGAGTTTGTATAGTTTAACGTAGGGTCATACGGTGCATAATATAATTCAATCGTTGTAATGTTTACTATCTTAGCATAATATGTATTGTTGTTTAATTGAACAGATCCAGTTACACCGTTAATTCGTACAATATTATTTTCTTGTAAGCCGTGAGGGATTCCAGTGTACACTGTCACGGCTGGAGTGCCACCTATGTACGCAACTATTGATCCTGTGTCATCTGACAATACTACTGGATCCCCATATTCATCTTTGATAGTGAATGAAGTTGCACTTACAACAGTATCAACAATGTATACTGTACCATCAGTTGCTATATTACCAAAACTAGTACCTTTAAATATTACATTTAATCCTGCTGAGCCTAATGGTATATTAGCACAATCAATTACATTTGTACCAAAATATGTCTGAGAACATGTTGTAACTTGGGCAGGTGCTGTAATTGTGTTTTCAATATTAGTAATATTAGCAACAATAGCAGGGTTAATATATCCAGACATTGAGCCAAAATCTGTTATCAACGAGAATGTAGGACCACTGACAGTTTCAGATATAGAGAATGTTGTACTGTCAATGATAGTCGAGATATAATAATACTTGTTAGCAACAATTCCACCTATTGTCGGGGCAGAAAACACAACTGCTAAGTTTGTAACTAATGCGCTAGTATCTCCTGAACCTAATGTTAAGTAGTCTGGGCTAGGTGAGAAATGATCTCCCCAACCAACGCCAGCAGTACCAGTACCTGTACCTAAACCAGTAGCAGTAAATATTACCCCAACTGTATTACTTGATGCACCAATTGAGGTAAAGTCAGTTGTGCCAACAGATACAATCTGATATTGTACTCCTGTTAAGAAATGTCCAGCAACTACTAATTCGTCAAACGCAGATTGGTGTGTCGTAGCAACAATGTTTAGAATTGCGGTTGAAGAACCCGCAAATGTACCGCCATATGTTGTGTTCAAATATTGACGATCAGTTAGATTATACGTAGTGATAGCTAATACATCGTTTGGAGCCAAACTTGAATTCAAGTATATGAAACCAGTAGCATAACTGATTGTGTAATCGCTTATGTTAATTAAACGTAGGCCATTTTTCTCTACAATTGCATTGTCTGCGTTATCCCCGCCTACATAGTTTTCTAGTGCAAGTTGAGTTTCACCACCCTGTGCAGTATATAATTGAGTTAGCGGGATACTATAACCATATTGTTGTGGTTGTGTTTCACCAAACACAGTAAATTGTACAAAATCATCGTTTTGGTTGTATTGAGTTGCAAATACTAGTTTTGCAGTTATGCCATTAGTTTCTTCAGCAAATGCATAATCACCTACAATACAAATTGCAATACCAGTTGAATCTGATAGTGTTAAAGCATTGCCTAAGTTTGCAGGATCTTCAACTGTAAACTCATTGTCGTCAATTATAGATAGAATTGTATATTGATATTGAGGTGTCAATCCAGTAGTGTATAAGAAGTTACCAACTGGTATTACTGCAATTTCATCACTAAATGTAACAATATCTCCGGGATAGAATTCTCCGGTTGTGTTACATACAATTGAGTTTGTTAAACTCTTTGTCTGAGTTGCAATAGTTTGATGGCCAAAGTTTAATATATTACCGTTATGTAATACAATTGGATCTGTCCAAGCTAAATCAATTGCAGATATGATAATTGCCTCCATAGAACCAGTGTCGTCAGTTAATACATATGCGGGTCCTGCTAAGCCATCGACGGTAGATGCAGATACTGTTATTCTATTAGTAATAAGACTGATAGTTTTTACATAATAATCAGTATCCAATTCCAATCCACCTAAAACATCACCTTGGAACATTATTGATTGATTCAATACAAAGTCAGTTGTACTAGCACACAATATTGAATTATCTAATGCTCGGGTACTAGTACATAGTATTTCTGTTGGGCCGGTGCCAGGACGTATCACACCTGATCCATTAAATCGACTAGCAGAGTAGTTACAGTTCAATGGAATCTCAGTAAAGCCAGTACCAACATCATCAATGAATGGTACAACTTGAGAATTTGATTTTTCTAATTGATCTCCGTTACCAACTTCATACAAATCAATTACTAATTGATGGTTAACCGCCAGATAATTGGTCAACGTGATAATCTTGTTGACCCAATCAACTGTAAAATTAAATGTTCTTACACTCAATCCGGTAGACAAGTCTAAATCATATATTGCTATAGTAGCAGGGTTCTGAACAATATTTAAGAATGAATATTGAGTCTGAGTCAATGTGTTTGGTGTGATTTGAGTTGATACTACATTAAAACCAGTATGACCATATTCACCCACATTCCAGTTAGTTCCTGGACGTGTGTTAACAATCATAGTCAAATTGTCAGATACAACACCGGGAACTAATTCTTCCGGTCCATAACCAGATGTAAATGCATCACCTTGTACAGTATAAACAGTAGGATCAACTGTGTATACACTTGATAGTATCCATGTAACACCTGCATTAATACTTGTCAATATTGTATTATTATCCCCTACTACTACAAATCTATTGTTGACTACATCATATGTAATTCCATTTAAATTATTTGTAGTAGTTGATACTCTTGTTGTCCATGTGATTGTGTCTGTGCTTGTAATGATAGTTCCGTTGTCACCTACTACAACATATACACCATCCGCATATATCACATCGTTCAACCCAGTTACTACATTAGTTGTTTGTTGTGTATATGATGCAGGTGATGCATTAGAGAATAGTTTACCATTTGCTCCTGCAAAAATAATTAAATCGTTGCTACTATAAACAACATTTAATGTTGCGCTAGTAATGATTGTAGTAATGCCTTCATTGATTTGTGTCCAAACAAATCCATCATCACTTGATAATATAACAGAACTAGTTGTATTACCAATTGTCCAGTTACCTACTGCTAGCCATCCAGTAAAGCCTGGATTATTTACATAATGTACTGAACGCAGTACACCTGGATAAGGCAATTTGTATACTTCGCCCCAGAAATATGAATCTGTACTTGCTACGATATTTTCTCCAACTGCTACCCATATGTTGTTAAAATAATCAACACTGTTTAGTAATGTTGATTCTACTTTTAATGAGCTGAAATCATATGGTGTAATACTGTATGCTGTTGAATCATACGGTATGTATGCTCCGCCGGATGTTGCATATTGTATACCATCTTGGCTGATATAAATTGGGGTGGCCGAATTCGCAGTTGTTATTACATACAATCCACTACCATATAAACCACTTACATATTTAATACTAGTAATACTAACCGGTGAATCAGCAATCTTGTCAATTGCCCAATTAATTGAGTTTTCACTTATAATAGCAGATGAATATGTAGGGCTATTTGCACCACCTACATATTTTACTCCGTCCCAAGTAATAGCCATGTTGTTTATGCTAGTAGGATAGAATGGTTGATCTGATAATAATGTATCTAATGGATACTCGTCTGCCGGAGGGAAAGCATTATCCAAATAAGTATTATTTGGATATATAATTCCGGAAACTAGCTGAGTTAAATCTAAACCAGGCATGTTGACTGTTGGTTGATAGTAACCAACGATACGATCCAATGCATTTAGTCTACGACTTCCACTATCCATTAGCTCCCATTTACCTAGAATGAATTCTGCGTCACTATTACTGACAATACATTGCCATACTTTGTTGTTGTATTTTACAATACTTTGATTGAAGTAAAATGGTTCAGGTAAGAACACATAATCACCTGCTGCATATTCAATGGCAAGAATAGTTCCATCTACTGGG
>Ga0209190_1000214_pt1 | contig 41826 bp, 32 predicted proteins | sample M_140205_XF_Meta_FD_187315 | JGI IMG/M metagenome (GOLD analysis project Ga0209190, IMG submission 187315) | Freshwater microbial communities from Lake Montjoie, Canada to study carbon cycling - M_140205_XF_MetaG (SPAdes) (version 2) | ecosystem: Environmental > Aquatic > Freshwater > Lake...
AAATTCAAGGTTAAAAAAGATGTATGCTGATGTGGCCATGGACAATCAGATACTGAAGGATTTGTTCTCAAAAAAAGGCTGGGCCCTGCCACAAAAAGGCAGCTAACACAGGAGCTGGTGCATGAGTCACATAAAGGAAACCCTAAAGAAAGAAATTTGTGGCCTGAATTCAATCAATGGTTAGTAAAAACAGCTGAAAGTTTTGGTAGCGTTTTCATTAAATATATAAAATAGTTTTTGTCGTATGACAATTAGATATCCATTGCCAACCAATGTTTCAGGATGGTTCTGCGCATTTATTTTAAATAATAATTTTGATAGTTAATCTTTAAAACAGGATGAAAAAATCAATTAGAGATGTTGATTATTTAGAAATAAATAATATTCCAATACCTACAAAAATTGGCGCTCAATTTGCTTTGTGCAATACAAGCAAAAAACTATTATCAACTATTCAATTTGATTATATATCTGCATTTATAGAGGGTTATGCAATAGTTGGAAATAAAGACAACAAAACAAGAAAATTTCTTTTTGGGATTATTTCTGATACTTTTGACTTGATATTAGAGTGCGAACATACACAAATACATAGACTTGAATGTAGCCCACTTAAATTTATTATTCAAAAAAGAAAAGGAGATAAATTATATTTCTATGATTTAAAAACTAGGAATATATTATTCGATGGAATTCAAACCTACTTTGAAAATTATGAGCAAAACTTACTAGTTATTAATTTAGGTTCCGAATATTCTGCTGAAGGTGAGGCCGGTGGCTTTACTGAATACTATTATGATGGTGAGCATTTTGGAATAATTGATTTGAAAGGAAACGTAATTATTAAATGTGTTTGGGACTGCTTAGACTTTCCTGTAGAAAATATAGTAAGAGTAAACAAGTATTGCAACACATATGATAGCGTTGATTTGTTATCAGGAATGTCATACTTAGATGGTTTCATTTCACCCTATGAAGGAGAAGCTTATTATTTATTTTTAGAAAAAGGTGAGTATAGTAAAGCTTATACCTTTTGTTGGAACTTTTCAGAAGGCATAGGACGAGTAGCAATAGGTGGTTGTTTTAAATTAATTGAAAAAGACTTCGAATTAGGCATAGCAGAAGACTTCGTTGTAATTGAGGGGGCGACCTATGGTTATATTAATTCGATTAATGAATTAATATATGAGACCGAACTGGGAGCATTTGGATATGATTTCGTTAATGGACACGCTAGAATAAAGAACTCTGAAAATAAATGGTCTTGGATAAACAATGCAGGAACTGAGATAACAGAATTTAAGTATAAATATTGTAGTGATTTTACAAAAGAAGGTATTGCTTTGATTCAAACCTTTAATGGCGAGTATATATATATCAATGCAAAAGGTGAAATAATTTCAGAAAATTATGAGTCAGCAACTAATTTTCAAGATGGATTCGCATTAGTTTCTAATAATAATTTGTCTTTTTTAACGACAACTTTTAAACCAATTAATTTATTAGACAATCTTTCAAAACTATTATGGAATAAGTCCGGTTTAGCATGTCTAAAATCATTAAACAAATCTTATTTATTTGATATTCAGAATCAGAAAATTATATTTGAGCAAAATGATGTAACAATTCGATATTTTAAACAAAATATTTATGTACAAACTAAAAAAATAGATGATAAATATAATCTTGAAATATATTCAATACAAAATAAAAAAAGAATCAACAATCAGGAAGCTATAGTTGTAGATTTTGTTAATGTTATAGAAAAAATAACTTCACATAGTTTAAGAGAAAACTTTCTTTATGTTTGGATTGATGATTTGATGGGTGTATGTACTTTAGATGGCGATAATATTGTTCCTATTGAATATAAAAATGTGGTTTTGCATGATTGGCTTTTTGCTGTCTATAAAGACAAAAAAGACCCTTGGTACAATATTTTAGGTTACATTACAAAACTTGGAATTAGATATTTTTAATGTAAGTTTTAGGGTGCAAAATTAGTATTATTTTGTCGCAAAGGTTCTTTATATCTAATGCCAACCAATGTTTCGGGATGGTTTTGAGCATTTAACCAAAATATTCCCTTTTTGCTTTTGGCTGTCCTAATACTCTTTTTTGTAATTCGAATTCAGCATTTTTTATCTTAAAAGCATCAATTTTTTCCCATGGGTTATCCCTGATTCCGTATTTTTATATAAATCAATAATCTCTTTGAATAGAAGATGGCACTGGTTATTCCTTAAATCGCAGCGCTCTTGTTGTTGGTGAATAAAACCAAAAACGACTAAGAAATAAAGCATAACCTATTTCATATGCTGAGAGACGGAAATTTAATTTCTTAGCTTTTATTTACTTTTAAAATAATAATATAAAGAAATAGCTACTATTGCTATTGAAATCCATATAACATAGTAATGTAACTTAGCTGTTGCTCTTTGCCAATTCATAGTTTCATCTTGTTTAACTTGAAGCATTGCTTTTATTCTATCATCTTTAGACATTTTTGATAATTCTTCCAGCGTAAAGTTTATTTTGGTACCTATTATTATATCTCTGTATTGACTATCTTTCAAATCTTGAAAAGTAATGTCCCATTGTTTTTGCACTTCATCTAGTTCCATTTTGTTATGTTTTATGGTTTATAAATAAAAGGTCTATTTTTTTGCAATATCTAAACATTTGATTTACTCCTTGCCAAAATCTTTTGTAAACCGAAAAATAGCCAACAACAAGTCGTAAGTAGCTTTATACACCGGAAGTTCACTATAAAGTGCCGTTTTTAAAATTTTCTTTGGGGCTTCGCCCCAATTTTCAAATAATCAAATTGTCAAATAAATTCAATCCCTGAGGCAACGGACAGAGAACCGATCGCCCTTATAGCCGCTGTACCTGGCTACATTGCCATTGTCGTAATTCAAGAGGCAGTACCAGGCATAGTTTGGAGCTTCTACCTTGAGCTCCGTAGAACTCCACCAGCAACCGTAGTCACCAATGTTGTAGAATAGTCCATCGCTGCGACGGAAGCCGCCCGGAAGACCTGAAAAACCGCTACTATTCGTTCCATTGCCATTATAATACCATCCACTGGTAGTTTTCATTTTTGTGCCAGCTTCACTTTTTCCGCCTAAGTAATCGCTTAGTTGCATCCACTCTGCATCTGTAGGTATATGGTAACCCTTTGGTGCTAGGCCACGAAGGTCGTTTACCGCATACCAATTATAAAGCTTACCGTATTTCGTTCCATTGGATGCATCGTTATCATAATAACACCAAGCACCTATAGTTAAATTACCCCAAGCATCTTTGTCTTGCACCTGCGGTATTACATCGCCATTACGGTAGGTTGCTACATCAAGGTTTTTACTTGTCCAAACTTGATTGCCAATAGTTACCGTTTGGGCATACCCTGAAGTCGAGAACAGTATTGCAGTAAGTAATACAATCGTTAAAATTAAATTGTTTTTTTTCATGGTTTATTTGTTTTAAAAATTTGTCCCTACTCTATTTAAATGGCTAAGAGGATGAACGCTAACGAACAGGGCTTTGTGCAGAGAGGGTATTATTAATTATCCAGCCCGGAACTGAAGCCCAATAAAAAAAAAGTACAAGTTAACTAATTAATATATTTAAAAACTCCCGAAGAAAGGTGATCACTGGGATATCAATAAAAACCCACCCCAAAGTTTTGGATCATCATATAAAGGATCAGCTAGTATATCCAGCTGAGCATTTCGAAATGAAGCAACTATGCCTTCGCCATTAGCAATATGAGAGTAAAAATACTTCATTAGTAATCGGGTTGCTCGATCACTAACCTTACGTGTTGAAACAAGAAGAGATTTGGCCCCAGCAATTTTAAAGGCTCGTTGTAAACCATACAAACCTTGGCCCGGATTAGATTCACCTTTTGCAGTTTCGCAAGCACTCAAAACAATTAAAGAGGTATTTCTTAAATCCAAGTTTAGTACTTCATAAGATGTTAATACATTATCGATACCAGGGACATTGGTCTTATCTTTCTTACCCAAAATGAGGCCACTTTTCAAATATGGATTATCCCTAAAAACATCGTCATTACTATAAGACATTGATTTATCACAAAAAAATCCATGAGAAGCAATATGAATGACATCAAATTTGTTGTTTTTCATAAAGTTTTTTTCAGAACATTCACTTCTTAAAAAAGATTTAGCCAGCCAACCCTTATTGGACAAAATATCAGTTGCATCCTGAATTTCTAGTCGTGTATACGGGAGCTCTTTTAGACTCTTAAAATTATATCCGTCAAATATTGAGCTTCTAAATTCTGAATAATTACCTTTAGAAGGAAACTCTGGATCTCCAAAAAATCCTATTGTCGCATTATTGCTAAACCGATAGTAATCATTACCAATACCTTCGAAAGAATTCACATAAACAAAAGTTTGATTTTTAATCAAATACTGCAATTCCTTATTATTTAAGGCGTAAAAATTAATCAAATTGAAAACACCATCAGGATTGATAAATATTTTATTGTATCGTTTAATGTCAATAATTAGCTCAGATAATAGAGTACTCAATCCTCGATAATCTTCATAAAAAGAATATTGCTCTAGTGCCACACCGTCTTTAATAAAATAATATTTTATTTTATCTTTTGTGTGTTTATCAATTAATATAATTGCATAATGAATCTGATCTCCTAATATTTTACCAGAGGTAAATCTGACTATATCTAAAAAACACTCATCTTTATTTAATCTTTCTATTACCTTGTCATATGAATAATCAAGACTAGACAAGATTGATAAATCAATATTTGCATAATTTGCAAATGCTTGAATTTTTAGTTGTTCAAAAACATAACGGGCCGAATCAGCCAAATATTTATTATAAGCGTCTGCAAAAATTATTGAATCATATTTTTTTCTACTCTTAATTAATTCTTGGTATACAGTATCATATAATGATAACTGTTTGATTGCATTAATTTCATCCCTTTGTACCTTATAAATAATATTCTTTTTGAAAATCTTCTCAGCTAACTCTTTCGAAACAAATTTATAATCATCCCTGAAATATCTAATTAAATGTTTGGTAAGTACGGAATAGTTTTCACGATAAATCTCATTTAAGGCATTGTTTTGCATTGTGGTAGTAACTCCTATAATACTGAACAAATCAAAAGAAGGATTCCTTAAATATACTTCGTTATTAAAAAAATCAGCAGAGTCATAAACACCAATTGTGTTCAATACATTAGCATATGAATCAAATACGCTACCATTGAATCCCGGTATAAAATTTGTATCATTCAATTGCCTATATACATCAGCATACATATCTTCCCGTCCTTGTTTGCCTTTAGAAATAATAAATTTTGCTTTCCCTAAAGTGTATAGTGCGGCTGTATAATAATCAGAATTTTTGCCATAAGCGTTCTGAAATTCTTTTAATGCTAATTCACAAAAAGGAATGGATTTGATTGCAAATAATGAATCATCAAAACCAACATAGTACTTGGCTATTTTATTGTATTGATGAATAACATAATTTCCATATTCATTTTTTAACTCTTTTTCAATATCTAATATCTTAAATAGATAGTGTTCCGCAGAATCTTGATTCCTTATAACATAGTAATTATAAACTTCGTCTAAAACTTTAAGTATACCAGTCTTATTATTAGCATTTACTAATCGTCCCTTGAAAGATTGCTCAACAAATAACAAATATTTTATGCCTAAATCTTCTTGTCCTAATGATTGATAATATTTATACCATTCATAATTATAATCAAAAAATAAATTATCTTTGAGTAGTTTAGCATTATTTGATATCTGAATATCTGCACTTTTCAATATGTATAAAATAGTGCTTTTGAAACCAAGTTTTTTATAGGCCTGAAGCTCTTCTTTTATAAGAAAATCAAGATACTCAGTAGAGCTTTCGGTATAAAGTTGTTCGCACAAATTTTTAGCTTTAGTCAAATAATGAAAGTTTCCACGACCTATTTGATTTGCTGAAATTGCTAAAGTTACAAGGTGCCTTAAGTATTTGTAATAGATTTCACTTGTTCCACCATATTTATTTTCAATAATCGGCTCATATTGTATCATTTTTTTTAAACCTAAATCATCTATACCCAATGACAATAAAGAAGAGTATAACTCTATTAATGCTGGAAAATAATAATCATAATTAGGATGAGAATCGTACCATTTTAAGGTCTCTTGATAATAATAAAGCGCAGAATCCGTTCTGCCAATTTTATAATATATATCCGCTCTTCGAGCTAAAGTTGAAGCTATATAAATATTTCGGCTTCCACTATCCATGGTGTTATTTTGCCGAAAAACTATATTTGAAATCGCGTTTAATTCCAATAAATTCTTGGCATTAGTTTGAGTTAACTTCGGACTACAAACGCCCAAAAAGTTTAATAAATAAAACTGAATAGCATCCCCATAGAGATAAGAATTTTCACCAAATACCTTTTTAGTAATTCTAACCAATTCCTCTCGCCCTTTAAAATATTCATTAGAATATTTTTCTCCTTCTCCTGTATAACATATCCCCGCGGGATTAAATACTCTAGCAACAAAATCTAAAAAATATTTTTCTAAACAGACATATTCGCGGGATTCTTTACCATATTTTTTTTCTATAAAACCAATCTTGTCCCTTAAATAGTCATAGCATTCCCCATTTGTTAATTTTAAAGACGATTCATCTATTATACCCTTACAGTTTATTCTTAACTCACCAAAATCAATATCTTTATATTGACTAAATGTTGAATTAGAAATACTGATGAATAAAATAAATAAATGAAACCTAAAATAATTACAATATAATTTATAAAATAACATTTTCATTCTAGAAGGGTTTTTTTAAAAAATATAAAGGTGGTAATTGTGATATCTAGTTTTTTAAAATAACTGGTGGCTTTTCATTTATAAATCTCTCCAAATCTTTTTCAGTCATTTGAAAATCTTTCACCGTTTCGTTCTTTTCCTGATTTCGACTCCATAATTCCATGAAATTTTTCTTGCTAATCTCATCCGCCTGAGAAAAACCAAATGATTTCAAACTATAATCAAGAAGTTCACCGTTTTTAAAAATCGTACTATAAAATTTATCAGTCTTAATATCAAACATTAAGCCATATCCATCTTTCCTCCCCTTTTTGTACCCCCCTACATAAAATGAACCATCGCTATATAAATAAGCGCCATAAACATCAAGTTCAGAATTTGAAATTATCCCTTCATATACATCACCATTATTAAAGACATATCTAGAATATGTATCCTTGCAATCACCAAAAGAACACGGACCATTTTTATATTTGGTAGTTTTCATTAAATAGGCTTCATCTACTAATTTTGAAAAATCACTATACTTCATCCAAATAAAACCCTCATCTCCATAATCTCTTCCATAACTATTCATCAATTCAAAAGAACCACCAAACTTATTATCATCATAACCTATAACACACATTGCATGGCCTCCAATGTTTTTATCATTTATACCTGGCATGAATAAACCGTATTTCATGGCGTTGTTATTCATAAAAGACTCAGTTAATTGAACACCAACTAAAACGGAAAATTCATATGATAGAGCTAATTTAGTTTTTTCAACGATATCGGTTTTGGGTATAGCAAACCAATCCTCTATTTTATAAATTGAAGCTAGCGCTAAAGTAAACTCATCAAAAGTCTTTTTATCATCACAATGCAGCCAAGGCTCCCAAATATTTGGCTTACACCCAAAGTTTTCAAGTACCGCCAAAGCATCAGATAATGATGTCCCCCTTTCACACCATTGGTCATTCTGGTCTTTGATAAAACTATATATAAAATCCGGATCAAATGCTCTTGCCCATTTATGACTGTATTGGGTAATGTTCATTTGGATATTTTGTTGCGTGGAGAGAGCGCCGTAGGCGGCAGCCCATCCCACACAAGTTGCGAAGTTTCCCTGCTGCCTAGGTATAGGGCAATAAGAACGATAAGATATTCTTTGGGGTAAAGTTTCCTTGGAAAAACCCTTATCATGAGGCAAAATCCATTCCTTTGCATTTTTATAGGAACTTGGATCAAGTTTCAATCCCTGAGCATTTATTAAACCTGTTTGAGTCAGGAATAATAAAAGAAATAAAAATTTAATTTCAATTTTCATACACATATAATTTATGAGCTTTTAATAACTTGAACTTCACAGGTTTTATTTTCATAGATTTTCAGCAATATATTATCAAATAGCAAAAAATAGAAATTAGGCCCTTTGAGATGAGCAGAGGCCGAATTTAATAGTTCTCGCTCAGTTTTTTCATCTAACTTTATTAATCCATTTTTTAAAAAATATTGAAGCACTATAATAGGGTAATCGCCTTTGGAATATCTCCATTTTCTATATAATATTTTACCATCAACTTGATCACACGTTAAGTTATTGTATACGTCTCTTTTAAAAGCATCTTTAATAAAATTGACCGAATTCAAAGTAGTTAAAGTCAAATTAATTTTTTTGAGGCTATCAATTATTAATGGGATTGCATTTCTATTATTTTTTTCTCCTCTAAGTAGTTTAGAATTAATTTCTGCAAGTTTATTCCCAGCATTTGCAAGCGAGTCTAATGCTGATAAACCTAGCTGTTTTATTGAATCCTCTTTAGATTTACACTTTACTATAGATTCCAAAATAATTAAATCCTGAATCTTATTACTAGGACATAGTTTCTTAGCCTTAATTAAAAAAAATTCATAGTTAGTATAATCCTGGATTAACCAATAGGCAATTGCAAGATTCATATAGCCGTAAAAATAATTTTCATCAACCCTTATGGCTTTTTGAAAGTTCTCAATTGCTTTATTAAGTGCATCAAAAGCAGCATCATCCTCTAAGGAGCGCGTTGCCTCTTGTCTTAACCTGGTGTTTAAATCGATTTGAAGAGGTAATTTGAAGTCTATTTCACCCTCATCAGCTAATTCAATGGCTCTTAGTAAATGAGCTAGGCCAAGATTTGAAAATATCTCCCTGCTCTTAAAACCTTCGTCCCGAATTAATTCAAATATTCCTGCGGCAAAATTATAATCACCGTGCATTAAGGCGATATTAGCAAAATCAAAGGATTCACACATCAGCTTCATCTTTTCATTAGCCTGATTTGCATAATTTTTCCGCTCTTTAAGTGTTGGGTAACTAGTTAGCTGAGCATCTTTTAAATTGTAAAAACTATAAATAGAATCTAATAGCCGAGGCACTATTTGATTAGTTTGATATCCCGCAATATATGAATAAAAAAAAGCCCATTGGTCAGCTTCATATTCACCGAGACTATCTTCAAGTATTGATTTTTCCTTCTTAAATTTTTCACTAATTTCCTTTGAGGCAAACCCGGTTCCAATTATAGAAGTGTATCCGTGATTTAAAAATAAATGTGCTAATTCATGAGAGAAGACGTGGGCTCTAGCATTGTTAGAATCTTTACCAAATCTACTTGTCAAATCAATAAAACTTTGCCCAATAGTAATAGTTCCTTTAGAGGGAGAGTATATAGAAACTAATTTCTTCTCAATATTAATATCATTATAAACCAATAATTTAGGCTTTGATAAGTCGCCATTGCTTATGGAGTAGAAGAGATCATTATATATTTTATTAATATAGGGAGGGGGTGATTGAGAGAGTAAAGTGACTGTCTTTAATATTAATGAGAGGATTAAAAAAGGTTTTACTATTAGTTTCATAGAGAATAAATTTATTAAAAATAACCTATTTTAAAAATATCACTAATTTAGTTTAACTATAAATATAAAAGTCATTTAATTTTGTCGGGATTGTGCATAAGATTCTTTAAAAAATTTGAACTTATTACTACAATGTCTAGCATTTACCGGAATTCACAATAAAATTCCTGAAAAATTCTTTACTAAGAACCTCCTAATGCCTGAACATCAGTTGAAGTTCTTCATTTTAATCGTCCAGATATTAAAAATAAACCAACCCCGAATTAGAGTCATATTTAGATGGTCTAAGTTCAAATTGATAAGCCCTTCCTTTTTTTATTCGAAGAATAGCTTCAATTTCTTCTCCTATTCCGCTTTTCCAAATAAATGAATAATAGCTACCCATAGAAAAGGATTTTACAACATTATATGTTAATTTTTCATGACCATATTGTGCTATAAAGATTTGACCAACTCCACTATAACCAATATTTATAACGATTGTTGTTACAGCTTGATAAGGCGGGAAATCAGTTCTCCACTGATTTAAATCATAATCATATGCTCCAACATTTTGAAAATGGCATTTCAAATTGAAGTTTGAAACATAAGAGGGAGATGAATTTTTGCTAGAAATGCTTGATATTTTATTGTTGCAGGCGGTAAATATGAATAAAATAAATACCAAAAAAATAAAAGTGAATTGTCTCATATAATATATATTAATATAAATTTAATCAACTAATCCTATAATGAGGAAGAGTAAAGCTAGATAAAAGTAAATCCGACTATTGCTATATACTAATAATAAAGTGAAAATTTTACTATTAAATAAATAATCTTCCCTTCCTAATACCCCCAATCCACATGACTAACAGGCAACCTATTTAATTCTTTTTGTAACTGCTTCCATTCTGGTAAAAAATGATTCATATATGCAATGAACTTATCATTATGATTGCGCTCTTTAAAATGAACCATCTCATGAACTACTATATACTCAATGCACTGAATGGGCTTCTTTACTAATTCAAAATTCAACCAAATGCGTTTTGCTTCTTCATTGCAAGTACCCCACTTTGTTTTCATTTTTTTTATACCTAATTCCGACACTTTTAATTTCATTTTTTTCTCCCATTGAGCAATTAACTCTACAGCTAATTCTCTTAGTTGCTCCCTATACCAATTGTCTAAAATTTCTTTACGTTTTGCCTTATTACTTCCAGGCCGCACATACAACTCGATTGTTTTATGCGTTAAATTAACTGCCGGTACATTATCCAATTCTACTACTTTTAATAAATAGCGCTTCCCTAAAAAATAATGACTCTCTTTGGTCAAGTATTCGCGGGGGGCTTCTCGTTTTTGATTTTGTATTTTTTCTTGCTGATTTTTTATCCAACTTAATTTAGAAATAGCATATATACGAATAGTGTCCAAATTCATTTTAGAAGGAGCTGCTATGCGCACTCTTCCAATTGGGGGATAAACACTTAGGTGCAAATTTTTTATATTTTTTTGCTCCACTTCAATATTGATATCTCCTAATTGAATATAATCCATTAATACTCAGATTGCCTTTCTATGATTGCAAAAATGCGTTCTACCTCTGCCTCATCTTCAAACAGCTCATAAAGCTTAGCTTTAATTACATTTTCCTTAGGCTCATTCCCTCTCCAAGAATCAGGCTTGTACTTCAAAACTGCTTCATGAACCATCAGTGCTAAATCTTCATCCTTATCAAGATTATTGTATAATGCCCGTTGCGCATTGGTTTTAATTCTATCTGGAGTTGTTTCTGCCTTTCCGGAATTAACCTTGTCTGCTAATGCTGCAATACGTTTTAAAAAATCTTCGTATTCAATCGCATTATCCTTACGTTTTTTAATAATCTCATCCAACAAAACACTCATTTCATTATAAAATGCAGGATCTAACAAATGATTTTTAATTATTTTTTGGCGCACATTGTTTTCAATAGTTTCCGCAACGGCTTGTTTGCTTCCTTTTATACCGGGAGGAAGACTATTTATGGCATCTGCCAATCCGGATTTAGATATTATTTCCAAAAGTGGTAAGTCCCCAAAAATAGAAATCACTTTGGAATCATCCGCTTGAATGTAATTATCAATCAAATGGCGCATATCAGCCTCATAAGCTTTGAGGTCTAATGATTCGCCACTGGCCATGCGTATAACTTCCCTTAGTTTAACATATTTATCAACTAATTTATTGATGCCGTCAATTTCATTTTTTGAAAACCCCGCTTCTTCCAATTGATCGGCAATATTTGCAAATGCACGAATCAAAGAAACAGATGCTTTGTATAGAGCAGTACGCCTTATTTCGGTATCCTTTAAATCAGCTGTTATTTCTGTATTTCCACAGAAATAACGAATATATTCCAAGTCGTTTTTAGGTGGTAAAACTGGCTCGCACAAAAGGTGCACTTCTTCCAAAGAATTCTCTAATCGCTTTCTTCCTTTCTTTAACCTGTCCTTTAATAATATCTCACAATCTTCTTTTTTAAATTGATCGTAATCTAACTCAGCGGTGTACACCTGCAAAGCTCCAGTACCATCCTCATTGACTAAGTTTTTAAATAAATCTTTATAATCAACAATATAACCCACTTCTTTATCTTCAGTGTCTAATCGGTTAACCCTACAAATGGCTTGAAATAATCCATGATCTCGCATTTGTTTATCTATGTACAAATATGTGCAAGCCGGCGCATCAAAACCAGTAAGCAATTTATCAACTACAATCAACAAGCGCATATTAGCAGGTTCCTTAATAAACAGATTTTTGGCATTATCCTCATAGGTTTCTGTTTTAGATTTGTTGCCGATTGTAACTATATCTTTTAATAACTCGGTGTAAATATTATAAATGAATTCCTTTTCTGTTTCGGTATTTTCACCGGTATCTTCTGTATTAATATCCCTTGTTGCAGGGTTATATGAAGTAATAATTGCACACTTTTCGGCAAAGGAAGATTTTTGAAAAATTTCAAAATATTTAGCAGCCTCATAAATACTTCCTGCTACCAATATGGCATTCCCTGCATTTGAATGTAATCGTGGTTTAGTAGAGAAATCAAAGAAAATATCCGTAGCTATTCTTTCCATCCGTGATTTGGAACTCAACACTTTTTGCATTGTTCCCCATTTCTTTTTTAATTCTGATTTTTGAAAATCATTCAACCCCCTTGTTTTTGCAACAAACCAAGTATCTACTTTTTCGGGAGAAGATAATTTTTGATCAATATCTCTGGCTTCATATACTAAATCCAATACTACTTCATCTTCTACAGCTTCATTAAATTTATAAGTATGAATATATTGTCCAAATACTTCTAAGCTATTTTGTTTGTCTTGTTTTAAAAGTGGAGTTCCAGTGAAACCAATGAATACAGCATTTTGAAGCATGGCCTTCATTACCTTATGCAGTTTTCCACTTTGTGTACGATGACATTCATCTACAAAAACGAACAATTCTCCAACAGTTTTGGAAGGACTATTTTTTAACTCTTCAATAAAATTATCAAAATCTTCTACTCCTTTTTTGCCAAATTTATGTAACAAGGAGCATATCAAACGAGGTGATGATTGACTCAACTGTTGCATCAACTCCTTGCCACTTGATGTGCGTTTTATAGCTTCGCCGGCATCATTAAAAACTCGTTCTATTTGCTTGTCTAATTCTGTCCTATCGGTTAATAAAACTACACGAGCATTAGGATTGTTTTCTAAAATCCATTTAGCCAATAAAACCATAACAATACTTTTACCACTGCCTTGAGTATGCCAAATTATCCCCCCTTCTCTCCTGCGCACGTGTTCCTGTGCTTCTTTTATACCAAAGTATTGGTGATGACGAGGAAGCTTTTTCATGCCTGAATCAAACAAAGTAAAATCGCGAATCAATTCAAGCAATCTTTTTTTATTACATATTTTGGTTAGGTATTTATCTACTTGCAAAACCGAATTATCTTGAACATCTTCCTTCCAGCCTAAAAAATATTTCTCAGGTGTGCCAATTGCACCATAGCGCAAGCCTTCTGTATCATTACCCGCCATTACCAGTTGAATAGATGAAAAGAAAGGCTGAATGAATTCGGATTGCTGGTTCACTATGTTTTGGCGAATACCTTCACTTATAGAAACTGTACTACGTTTTAATTCCAATACACCCAACGCAATCCCATTTACATATAAAACAATATCTGGTCTTTTTTCTCTGTTGCCTAAAATGGTTACTTCTTCGGCAATTGCAAAATCATTTTTTTCGGGCACATCCCAATTGATGAAATGAACAGTTTCGTATCGATCACCTACGTTTATTTTTTCTGAAATTCCATAACGTAGTAGTTTATAAACTTCTTTATTGTTGGTATATAAATTGCGGTCGTTATTTCTAGCCTCGGTTTGTAAATGATAAATAGCACGTTTGCTTAATGCATCAGAATATCCAGCTTTAGTGAGATATTTTTTAAGAAACTCTTCTTCGATATTGCTATTGTTAACTCTATCTTCCCAATTACCCAGATACTCAAAACCTAGTTGTTCACGAAATAGCTTTACAACTCTGTTTTGGGTGTGACGTTCTATTTGGCCTACTGTTTCCATATTTTAACTTTTAGCTAATTTTTCTACATCTTGCCAAACCAAGCTTTCAGACCAATGCTTTTTATTTGCTTTTGACGCTTTCTTCATTTCATTAAACAAATACCTGCCTATGTATATGAAATATCTGTTTCTGACTTCCCAATTATTTTGTCTCGATGCAAATTCTGTCATGGCATTATATAAAGCAAAATTGTTATCGCCAAGCATTTCTAAATTTATTTCAATGGAATTGCTTAGGGACATTTCATCGCGTTCAATAAAATTTGTTGATTCAGATTTTTTATTTCTTTTGGATGAATTAGAATTTTTTATTTTCAATATTTTTTCAATGAATCTGATTCGATCGGCTGTTGAACTAAATGATTGTTCTTTTCTAATATACTCAAAGTAAGTTGTTGCACGACTTATGTATGATTCAAAATTACAACGTGTCCACTCGCATCCAATCTCCAATATCTTATCAACTGAAATAGTCTCTTTGAATTGATCTCCAAGTATTGCAACTTGACCATTTGTACAAGTTTGTCTATACAAAATTGGAAAATAAGTAACAGTGTCCATTTTTTTGTAGGAATATTCTGCTACAATAGAAAGAATATATTCTTCACCAGCAATTCTTATCTGCTTTTTATTTACTAATTCAAACGACAAGGAAAGATCATCTGAATTTGGTGTTGTTATTAGATGTACGCCAAGATCAAGCGAATCAGGTGCGAACAATTTTTTCATACGCATCACCGAACCAAGAATTACGTTCGCAAAACTTGTGTATTTAAATTTTTTAGCAGATTTTTTTACAATCAATTCTTGCCCATTTAATGGGATTGATAATTGATAAGTCTTTGTACGACCTTTTAAGATAGGATGACAAATTGCGGGTATATAAAACTCCTTTAAAGCAGCAAAATTTTGCGTTCTGTTGATGTTGTAAATCATGAGATTTATTTTTAGATTAAAGTTTATTGGTTATTAATTTTTAAATAATCTGAAACTTACCTGATATCTGTAAAACTCAATATTAGTGGCTACCGATAATGCACGCTTAATTCTTGCATCATCTTCCAAGGCAATTATTACACCTCTTACCGTTTGATTTTCTTCGGCTAATTCTTCCAACACATAACCCATATATCTTTGAATTTGACCAACAACATTATCGCTTGCTCTTCCTTTTTTTAATTCTACAACAAGCAATTCTTTTTTGTCTTTACTGATGGCCAAAATATCAATTGGCCCGGTATCACTTGGATATTGTTGCCCAACCATTGCGCCGTCTTCTGAATAGATATCATAATTTTTAGCCAACTCGGTTTGACTCCAATTTTGAACTAAAAAATCTTCTAAATGTTTTTCCAACGCAAATACGGAGGGGTCTTCAATGGTGGTATCTGTGGCAATTAATGCAGGGGATTTCTTACCTCCAATTAACAAATCAATTTCTGAAGCGTATTTTGTGATATCACCAATAGTGCCGATTGACCCCGTGGAACTTTTAAGTTCGTTGCTCATGTCTTGCCTGTCTATAATAACAGGATACCATTTTACTCCTCTGCGATGAGGAAGAATACTTCCAGGATGGTAATAATAATTAGAATCTATTTCACCCACATAATATTTACCATCGCCATTTGGGCAAAGAATGATATCTCCTTTATAAATGCCCTTACAAATAGTCCATAACATTCCACAAGATAGCCCTGCAGAAATTTTGCTTTTGGCAGGATTTTTTTTCATCCAAATGGGAATAAACTCTTTATTGAAATCTCTCCAGTTATCAGGCAGATTACTTGACAAATCTTGTGTAATACCAAAATCGGCACCAATAAAACTACCCTTATAACACTCTTCGGCATAAATGCTTTTTGCACCCAGCATTATCCTTTTATATTGTTTCATACTAATCTTATTTTACCCGTTAATAATTCCTGCATCATACCTTGCTTGAGCATTTTGCTTTTTGAAAGTTTTTTCTCTAAAGATGAGATTTCGTTATCTATATCGGAAAGAATTGTTGCGATTTCAATTTGTTCTTTTTCTGTTTTAGGAATAAAAATCTCGAATGCAATTAAACGGCTTCTTTGAATATTGGGAAGCCCTGAACCAACACGTAGAGCCATAATTGATTTTTCGCTAAATTTTAAAGCTTGAAAAATAAAATCATTATTTAGTTTTGTTTTTAAAGAATAACAATGTCCTCCTTGCCAAAACTTAGTTTTTACATAATTAATAAATCCACAAGAATTGCCACCCTCACTTATTATTATAGTATTTTTATTTTGGTTAAAAACATTTGTATATCCGGAAGGATTAATGCCGCCATTAAATACTGGGTATGAATCATTTTCACTTAAAGTAGCTCTATTCAACTGTTCACCTTTTTCAATTTCACAAATCTCCCCCAACCTCTTCACCACCCACCCTTTCTTCGGTTTGCCGTCTGAGCCTTTCGAAGACAGCAATTGCTGCATAGCGCCTTGCTTTATGTTTCGCTTTTTTTCAATGAGTTTTTCAAGAGCGCTGATGTAGGCATCGGCATCGCTAAGGGCGGTGGCGATTGCGGTTTGTTCGGCTTTTGTGGGAGGAATAGGAACAACGAATTGAAGTAAATCTCCTACATTAATGTGCTTCATTGTTGTACCGGTTTCAATACTTTTTAATCTTGAGCGACCGACATATGAATTGAAATAATAACTGTAATATTTAGAATTAAAATTCTCTTTTTTAAATCTTGATATAATTAATGCGTGACAATTTGAACCAACTAGCTCTTTAGGCACTATTGTGGTTAATCCAACATCTCCAGTTTGAATGGTGAGCAAATCTCCTTCTTGCAAACTTGATTTAGAATGTTGTTTGTGAAAATCTTTTGTTACAAATTTAATTCCTCTAAAATTAAATCCATTTTCTTCAACATTATAACCCTGAATATAAAGTATATCACTATCACTTTCAGAATAGAATGAAGTTGCTGTGCCAACAAACCCGTTAGTCATTAAAATTGTGATCTCAGAAAGTTGATTTATTTTCCAATCATTCGGAATAATACCAATTTCAGTTTGCATATACCCCTTCGGCAAGCTCAGGGCAGCGCCTTTCGTTAATTCCATACAAATCCCATTTTAGCAAGGTGATTATTGACTGAGGTTTCGAGAGCCTCAACCTCCTTGTTCAACGATGGCAAAGGTGTTTCGTAACGGTCGGCTAATTCTTTAATGCGTTGGGTTAAGCGTTGGCTAATGCGCTGCATTTCGTTTTGTACGGAGTTTTCTAAATGGCTTATCCATTTATCATCTACCACCAGCGTTTTTATATCGTCATCGCTAAGGGTTTTGTATTTATCCCATACCTTTTGCTCCAATGCTTTTTGTGCGTCTTTTATTTTTTTGTTTAAATCACCCACCGTATCGCTATGCTTCAAATAGGTTTCAAGTAATTTTATTTCCTCGGCATCTGCTTTATTGCCTTTTATTTTTTTCAGGCGTTCTTTAACGGATGCTGCGGTAATTTTATCCTTATCGTTTTTAGCATCAGCCATCAATCCTTCTTCGGCACCATGTTCTTCTTCCATAGCTTCCATTTCTGCTGTGGCAGTATCTCTTTCGGCTTCCAGTTTTTCAATGGCTTTTTTATTAGCATCAAAATATTTATTAATCAACAGGTAAGGCTTTATCAACTTACTTTCTACTCCATCTATACCTTCTACTTCTTTATCCTTGCTTTTACCATCTTTATTTTTTGTAGATTTTACAATGCGATATACTTCTTTACCGGCCTTCCAACTATCATCAGAAATCACATACACATCATCTTGCAATACCTCGCTCCAAAAAATCATCAGATGCTGATATACATCGTAATTATCAATCAATCTTAAACTACCAAATGCATCCAGCAAACTTTCTGAAACCTGATGTATTAATTTTTTAGGCTTTACACCAACTTTCATTTGTTTCAATTCTGGCACGGTTGCATTTTTCCATTTATTAAAAACTGTATTTACTTTTTTACTGTATGCGGTAAACTCCGGGTGCGAGAAGATGGTAGTTTTAATGGCATCTTTGTCAATTTTCAATTGGCTGTATCCTTTGCGGTTAAACTTTTTAAACAAATCGTTGCGCATCGTTTCATACACATCCCAATACCCTTGCAAGGCATCAATATCAGCATCGGGTATGCCTCCTTGTAAATGTGCTGCTATGTCTTGCAGGTCTTCTTCGTCTTGGCTATCTATGTAACGCGGGATATTCAGATTGTACTCTTTCTCTTCTATTTCTTTGATTGGAATGATACGACTGTATTTCGGTAATTCCTGTTGCTTATTGAAGGTGTCCACAATCTTATGAATATCCTGGTCGCGTAACCGATTTTTAGGCCCGTCTTTCATAAAGCCCTTGCTGGCATCAACCATAAAAATGGCTTTGCGGTTGTCGGCATTTTCTTTATCAATCACAATTAAACAAGCAGGTATTCCTGTACCATAAAACAAGTTGGCAGGCAAACCTATTATTCCTTTGATGTAACCTTTCTTAATTAAATTTTTGCGTATCTCAGCCTCTGAGCCACCGCGGAATAAAACTCCATGTGGCAAAATAACGGCTGCTTTTCCTTTGCTTTTCAATGAGCGAATCATGTGCAACAAAAAAGCGTAATCGCCATTTTTATCCGGAGGTATTCCAAAACCTGCAAAGCGGCCGTACTTATCAGAAGTATCACTTTCAATATTCAAGCCATTGCTCCAGTTTTTAGATGAAAAGGGAGGATTGGCAACTATAAAATCAAACAATTTCAAACCGCCATTTTCTTCTGTAAACTGAGGGTCGGAAAGGGTACTGTTCCCTGTGCATTTAATTTCTGCGGTTGGAAAATCATGAAGTACCATATTCATTCTTGCCAAACCTGCAGTGGTGCTTTCTTTTTCTTGTCCATAAATAGTTATTTGTCGTTCTGCCTCAGCAGCCACTTTTAACAACAAAGAACCAGACCCACAAGTAGGGTCATAAATGGTGGTATCGCCTGTTCTCCTTTTATCGTTTATTCCAATAATTTTAGCCATGATACGACTCACCTCAGCAGGTGTGTAAAATTGTCCTTTGCTCTTACCACTTTCGGTTGCAAAGTTGCGCATGAGGTATTCATAAGCATCGCCCAAAATATCATCGCCTTCAGCTTTGTTCTTACTAAACTCCAGCGTTTCAAAAATTGAGATAAGTTTTGTTAGGGTATCAACTTTGTCTTTTCCTGTTCCTAATTTTTCGGGGTTATCAAAATCAACTTTTATGGAACCTAATGATTTATTGGCTTGTTCTAAAGGAGCAATAATTTTTTTATTGATATCGTCTCCAATGGTAGACTTTCCTTTGAGGGCAACCATATCATTAAAACTTGCACCTTTTGGAACAGTAATCGCTGCATATTTTACGCCTGCATATTTATCGCTGATGTATTTTATAAACAGCATAATGAGTACATAATCTTTGTACTCGCTTGCATCCATACCGCCTCTAAGTTCGTCGCAACTTGCCCACAGGGTAGAGTATAATTCTGATTTTTTGATTGCCATTTTATGTTTATTAAAATTCAGGCTTTTGCTAGCCTATTAGTATTAAGAATAGCTGCCAATTTAAATTAAAATCTCCCATCATCAACTAATTAAATTGGGTACCCTTTTGGTGAAAGCTGTTGAGAAATCCAAGTTTATGTTAAAATATATTTATTATTTATACAATATATAATAAACATAATTTCAATGATATAATAAAAATTTATGCTTCAATTCTAACACACAGACAAATAACGTGCTTTTTATCCTACAAACAACAGGTTTGACCCTATTTGGCAAGGAGATTAAAATATTTAATTCTTGGGTTCATTTATCCGTTTAATTATTCGTTGTCTTTAAATTCAATTCTTCCTAATAAAATATCTCCATTGGTCAAGCAAGTAGAGTCTCGCGGCTTGTACATCCTGCAAAGACACAATGATTGAATCATTTTCATTGTACAATATTCTTTTTCGCATACTTCTTGCTGCATCTTCAATTGTCTTATCAGAAATATTAGTTGCATAATCAATATCCAGTAACTGAAGATAATAATACGTAATTGATGTATTTAGCTTTTTGCCATTAGATAAATAAACTACCCGGTCTCCATCGTCATTTTCCTTTCTCTTTGTGGGATATGAAATAGAGGGCCTATCTCTATTTAAATATATGAGTAATCGCACTAGTAAATACGCAAGGCCAAAAACTCCTGAGATATTATTGTCCATATTTTACATTAATTCATTAATTGACTATCCAATCCGAGATAGCTACTAGAATAGCTAACAAGATTTAATGATAATTAACATTATTATGCCGAAAACAAAATAACGTACAATACCACCCAGTGCAGCTTCCGTAATAGCCTTACCTCCCTCTTTTGACATCCCTACTAAATCCTCTAGGGTTTCCTTTGCAAGATTAGCAGCCTGTTTTCTAGCGCCTGACATCCATCCCTGAAGGGTTTCATCATAAATCTCGTAGCTATTATCCTGATATGATTTTCCTTCTCCTGTTTTTTCTTGTTTCTTTTCACCGCTATCCGCTTTTCGCGTACCTCCCGTTTTTTGTTGATATTCTTTAAAACGTAGGTATTCCAAATCATACCTTTTTCTTGCCTCTGAATCTTTTAGAATAATGTAAGCCTCATTTATTTGCTGCATTCTTTTTGTGGTATCTGTACCCGGATTTCGATCAGGATGCCATATTAATGCCTGCTTTTTAAATGCAGTCTTTATTGCATCAATGTCTGAATTAGAATCAACCTCAAGAATTGCGTAATAATCTAAAAACATAATTATTTTTTATCGAGGTTATGTTTATCATTATCTTTCTTATTAGGATTATATTTCCAAACTGCAACAATACCAGCTATTATAGCCGGATAGATAATAAAAGGTCCTATTCCACCCGAGGAAACTCTGTTTCCCATACCCTGTACAATCAGGGATACAATAAAACTTCCTCCACAAAGAATTGCAATTGATAATAAAATTTTAGTAATTACTCTCATGTTTTATTTTTTAATAGTTAAGAAAACGAAATATATAAATTGAAATAATTGATAGCAGCAATGCTGAAGCGGATAAATATTTTATTTTAGCAAACAAATTGTTCTTGATTATATCATAAATAATCAATGATGCCAAGTAAGGAATAAAGAAAATAACTGATGCGTTATAATTAAGCGCCCTTTCGAAATTTATATGTAAAAAGTTATACGTTGCTCTTGTTAATCCGCAGCCTGGGCAGGGGATGCCAAAAAAACGCTGATGGATACAATAACTATCACTTATATCGGAGGAAAACCAATCTGCTGGCATAAAATACAACGCAATAAGAATCATGGGAATTAGCCAGCAAAATAATCTAGCATGGAATAATTTATTAAATAATTTCCGTTTCATCGTAAACTAAATTTTAGAATATAGTCTCCTCATTTTTATCTTGTATTTGTAATTCTTAATGATGCCAGAATATTATTATAATCTGCCTTCCAGTAATTACTTTCAGATAGCCGATAAGATAAAGTAAGTGTATGCATTCTGTCGTTATTATGAAAATAATATACGTGAACTAAAACTGGGGGATTGTCACTTAAACGTCTTATGTAGCTTATGTGAATGCATGACATGTCATTTATATTTTCGAATCTAAGAGGAAACCATTCCATTAATTGAAGGCTTGTTCCCATGAAGATACCTTCCACTTGACGTCTGAATTCAAGACTTAACTCATTTATATCTGAGGCAGTATATTGAGTAAATTTGAAATTCAATTTTTCAAAATCACCAAAACTTCCGATTTGAGTTTCTAGCATCACCCTGGCATACTTTTCAAATCCATCCTTACTCATTCCGTTAAGCCCCTTTTGCTGCGCAACAATCTCGGGGGCATCGTATTCCATTTGCCGATAAACATCATTCATTATTTTTTTATACTTACCTGCTTGTATCTCCATTGAGGCTGGCAAATCAAATGTCCCGACATTTTTTACATATATTCTTTCCCAGCCTACCTTTAATGAAGGCATTGTATTTTTTTGTGCATGAGCTGCTTGAAAGAAAATAAAGACAATTAACAATACCATTGAAATTCTAAACATATTTGTGAGTTTTATTTTATTCTATACTATTTTTTAATTATTTGATGAGTTTTGATTATTTCTCAATAAGTCTGCAATAATTAAGGCGGGCTCTTCGCTTTCAATTATCAATCTCTCAAATGATTTAAATATATCTTTTGTAGCCTCAAAATGACAGATTAAGTTTTTATAGATTTCAGATGGTCTGATAAGCGGAATAATTATATCTGTTTTAAAAAAATAATCAACACTCTGTTCTCTCGTGTTAATAGTGATAGTACCATTATTTAGCAGATTATTGAAATGCTGGGCCAAAATGAATATGTCAGTGGTTCTGTCAACTATATATTGTTCAAGTATTTCAACCCTGTAGTAAAGGGAGTTGTCATAAATAAAATAATGAAAAGCTTTCCTTTTATTGTCACCTAGGTCAAAAATAGTTTCAATGTGTTTTTCTTTTTCATGAATACCCGATACCCATTCAGATCTTTTATGGAGATTTTTCAAATCTTTCCACACTATTGTCTCCTGCTTTGTCTTTGACAATGTGAGCCTGATTATTTTATTAAGATGCTGAGTTATTTTTTTCATTATTTTATGTTTTCGTTTTAGAATTATGATTCTAGGGCCTTTAAATAAGTAATGCTGACAATTAATATTTTCGGGTATATTTTGATTTTCGGACAAAAACGGACTTTCTTAAATTCTAGCATGTATTTTTTTTATACTGTCGGTATTCATGACTCCTTGCTTCATGCATAATACCGTTTATATTGATTTTTGAATAAGGCCTTGTATTTTTTTTGACGATGAGTTTGCAATAGGTTCATTGATTAATGTTGCGCCGGACTTATTCAGCCATTTCTTCCACAGATAGGCAAGCTTTTGGGATTCCAACAAGTCTTGATTTTTCGGATTAATCCCACAAACTTGCCATTTTGCAGGAGTTAGAAGTTTCACAGGTATTAAACCGATTTCAAGAGAGTCTGCCTTTTTTTGCCAGTCGAAGCCAGTCATGTTCCTTAATAGTTTCGAGGTGGTAGTTGAGGAATATTTCTGAGAAAGTCCATGATTATTATCTTCAAAGTCGAAATATCCATCAGTAAGAATCAATACTATATTATCGTATTTAACATCCAAATCGCTGTTTATCTGTTCATTGAAGTATTGCCAAATATCCACTCCTGCAAAAGAGCTGTTCCTGTTTCCTAAAATGGCTTGTTGATATAGAGTTTTTAAATGATTCGGGAAATTTACCCTAAAGATGTTTAGTTTAGATAGTTTTTCCGCAGCAGTGTATTTGCTCATATCTATTGAGAGTGAATTTTCATAAAATGGTACCGGAAGACTACTTCCTTCTTGAGTTATAATTCTAAGTGAAAATTTATCTTTGGATTTCACCGTTAGATTACTCTGTACAGCCCTTTCAAACTTTTCAAATACAGTTCTAATAGCTACTGTATCAATTTCAATTTGGTCGGGTCTTTGTATCAGTCGGTCGCTTAAATCAAGGATAATGACATAATTTTTACCATCTTTTCCGATTTTTATCTCTTCAGCTGAAGTTTGACAGGAAGATGCAGTGATTCCAATTGTTACAACTTGAAGAATAATATTAATTAACTGTTTCATGAATTTTATTTTAGATGATTAATTTAACTGGGTATCTAAGGATTGCTGGAAGGTCCTATACATTGTTTCACACTGAACTAGCTTGGGATTGTTCTCGCCTACTCCGTGTAGGTATGCCAGCCAACCTGCATAAAAATGTTCCATATTTCTTTTTAACTCCTCAGGCTTTAGGAATGATTGCTCTAGTCGCTTTCTTAAATTTTCTATTTCATTCTTAAGGGAATCAATTTGTTTTTGGAGTTCCTTCTCAGTCTCTTTCAGAGTAATTATTTCATTCTCCAACACTCTGATTTTTCCTTTAAGGTGGGTTATTTCTATTTCAACTTTTGCATTTATATTCTTTTTTCCGTGCTCCTGTAAAGCAGCCTCATAAATAAGACCCCATAAAATATAGGTGCCAAATCCAAATGCAAGCACCAAATAAAAGTTCACACTTTTATACCACGCCCAGTCATTATCAGCGATTCCCACCATTGTTTTAAGCTCATGTATGCCACTATCAATTTTATATGCCAGTAATGAATCCACAACTAGGCAGACTAGTATAGCGCTTATTACTTTCAATGTCTTGTACCTCGATTCATCATCTTTGAAAATGTGGGGTAATATTCCAAATCCAAAAAATATGAATGCGCCCAGGTAAGTGAATATGAGCTGAGGACTCCATTGAAATATACCTTTTGTGTCAAAAATTGAATTAAGCATTAATGTTACATCATCACTACTCCCACTGTTTACAATATTTAAAAGGCTCCTGAAAAAAGAAGCGTGAATGACAGAAGCATAAAAGAAGATGAGGTAAAAGGAAATCACAGAACACAGAACAGTATACAGAGAGAACCTCATAACACTGTATTTGCTTTTTATTTTACCCTCTGCTGCCTGAATCTTTTTGGTTTCGATTTCTGACTTGTGACTTTCAATTTGCTTTTGCTTGTCTGAGATTAAGACAGAAGAAATATGTTCCTTATCTCTATCCTTATTATTCTGCTCTTTCTCCTTGAGGGATATTTCTTGTGTGGTCTTGCTTTTCCTGTTTTGTTCTTCTTCGGCATTATAGGTTTCATCAACAATGTGACCCTGGGTTATCCATCGCAAGAAGCTTTCAAGAGATGAAGGCTCTCCCCGGTTCATTCCTGCTTCCTCAAAACCCCAAACTCTAAGGGGCTTTTGAATAACTTTCCTTGAAGTAAACTCGTTTGAATGCTCGTGTTGATCATTTTCAACTGGTGATAAATTGTCTGTTAGTTTTGTTTCCATGATTTTTTATTTACTGATTTATAGAAAACTACACACGAGGTAACCAAGCTAGATACCAATACTGAAGAAAAAGCTATTTTATATAATATATTTACTATATGTATATACCAGTATATCTTTTCTGTTTGCAGAAAAGCTAGAATTTAGTTACCTTAAAAAAATATTTCTATTAATTATGGGAATAATCCGAAAATTTAATAAAACGCCCTATAATGATGCTGAGCTAATAGAGGCAATGCGGGAAGGCTCTGATGCTCTCAGCCTGGTATACTCTCATCACAAGACCTATTGTTTGAATTTTATGAGAAAAATGCATGATGATGAGGAAGAAATAAAGGATATATACCAGGATGCTATTATTGTTCTTTATGAAAAATTCATTAACCCTGATTTTACTTTGTCATGTAATATCCAAACGTTTCTTAATTCAATTTGTAGAAATCAGTTATTAAAAAGATTTAAGGAAGGTAAATCTCGAAGAGGAACTCCAATTAGTGATGATAATTTATCAGAAATCTTAAAAGATGTTGATTTTATAGATAGTATAGATGATTGGCTTGATCAATCCATTAATTTAAATGACAAAAAATCATCGGTGCTTTATTCAGTTTTAGAAGAATGGAAAAAAAGGCTGTCTAAGTGTTATGATATAATTACTAGATTTTGGTATAGGAAAGAAACCATGAATGAAATAGCTAATAAATTAGGTTTCTTGAATGCAGATAGCGCAAAAAATCAAAAAAACAGATGCCAGAGAAAATTAGAATTGGAAGTATTTAAATTATTAGAAGCTTGGAAAGAATAAAATCAGATAGCGATAAAATATTAGAAGAGTATTTTTTGTCTTTTGATTCAGTTGTCAAAAACAAAATTATTTCTGAATCTTCTGAAAGTAGAAGTCAAATTATTTCTAAAATTGAGAATGCTTTTGTTCTCGGTAATCCGATTGAGCAATTAATATCTACAATCGGAGGTACTGAAAATGCCGAGTTTATTTCTACCCTTAGGAATAACTATTACTTTGCCATAATTGAACCCGATTCTGATTTAGAAGGATTAAATAATTCTACGATAAAAGAAGAGCATGATAAAATAATAAATTCTGGAAATGAACTTTTTATCAGATTAAAAAAAGAATGGTCAGAAATTAGAGACTTTGAAAATGAATTGCCTGGTATAGTTCAAAATGTTGAAAGAAACTCATTAAAAAGAGAGCTTCAAAAAGTAGAAGAGTTTGATAGCTTTGAAATATCGGATAGCGAACTTGAGCAAGCGGTAGGGCAGTTGGAGCGAGCTGCCTTAAAAAGAAAACTGATTGATTTCGATGAAGCGGATATGGCGGATTTTGAATATGGCAAAACTGGTACTTATGATTATGCCTCTATTGAATATAAACTTCCATTATCTAGTAGTCCAAAGAATAGAAATAACTTTAGATACGCTGTAGCAGCCTCATTTTTTGCTATAATCATTATTGGGGCCTACCTTTTGATTTATGATATGAAATACAATTCCTCATCAAAAAAATTATCAAAGCTGTCTAATCAAAAGCAAATAATAGATTCATTAATAAACATTGAGGAAAAACAAAAATCAATCGATTTAACTAAAAGTAATGAACAACTGGCTACCGCCAGTATATTAGAGGTTACAAGTATAGTAGACAAAAATTTTGGTTTTGTTCAAAACACACCTCATCAAAAAATAAATCTGACAGTTTACCCTCCAGCCGAATCCTCAAGCACAAACTCCAGATATGGACTTTATAAGCTAAAAGGCGATTCTTTATTTATAATCAGTAACGCCCCTCAAGCCAGCTTTAAGATTTATTATTTCGACATTAACGCCCAGACAGAAGAAATTGTGGATTCCAGCGGTCAATTTATAGAACTAGAGAGGCCTGCACTTAAAGGCTTCTATTTATATGCTTTCAAATCCTTTTTTAGCATAAATGAAAAATCTAAGTTCGCACCTTTAACCCAGGTTGATGTGGAGAAAAAAGAGCTTTTAAAATATTATACTAAATGATCAGATATACCTATATCGCTTACTTATTACTTTTCTCGATAATTTCAAAAGGACAAACAAATCAACCTAGTTATTCAGTTATCTCTTTGAAGGAAGCTATTGATGATAAAAAAGTGAACGTTATAATTACTGGTTCATATAATCCGAATAAATATTTCAGAAATTCAGATGGTAATGGTGTTTATTATGGAAGATGTATGGATGTAATTCTTGAAAGCTTGCTAGATACATTTGTAGTTTTAAAATTGGATGCTGGATATTCTCTGATACCAAAGGATTCTTCATCATATCAAACAATGTTTGTGACAAAGACACAGGAATTCCCTTTATATCCCAGATCCATTATCCCTCATAGTACCTATGCGATGTGTGCGGAAATACATGACAAAGCACCCATTTATGGTATTAGTTACACACTTGGTAACATTGCTGACACACTTTTACAAAAAACAATTAGCATTATTGAAAAAGAATATTTACAAAATATGATTGGACAACATATACTTTGGGCTGTTGCTAATAATGCGACGAGAAGTGAATTAGAAAAGTACGGTGCAGATTCAAACAGTTTAAGTAAAACTGTAAACATATTAAGTCAAAACAAAATTCAATGTGCTATTGTGAAAGAATTTGAAGAGTATAATAAAAGTAATTTGTATCCAGCATATATTAAAGTTAAGCGGGTTGTCTATTTTTTGGGCATAAGTTATATGATTATGATTAGTGGGGCTTTTGTATATCTAAGCTTAAGATTATACAAAAGAAAGATAAGTGTATAAATTTTTTGTTAATTGTCCTGGCTTTTCTACTTAAAAAAGATAAACAATTCGTCTATTAAGTAATGTCCAAAAATATTTTTCAGTGCCTTGATTTTATATATGTTACATAAGCGCAAACAATATCGGTCAATATTATTAATACTATATATTCTAATTCATGCTATTACGGTGGTATGGTGTCAAAATCCCCGATTAATAATTCCTGTTGGTCATAATACTTTTGTAAATACTGCAGTATTTTCATCCTGCAATAAATACATATTAACTTCTTCAGCAGATAAAACTGCTAAGGTTTGGAACGTCTCTAGTGGAAATGAATTATTTACGATTAGTTCAAATAATGCAGATATTAATTCTGCGGTTTTCAGTAAAGATGATAAAGAAATATTAACGGTTTCAAGCGATAAAATGATAAGAGTGTGGAGCTCTTTAACTGGAAATGAAATTCTAAGTTTAAGGGACGATAGTGAGCCTAATATTGGACAATTCAATCCAAATGGTAATTCTATCTTAACAGCTTCGACAAATGGAATAATTAAGTTGTGGAATAGATTTAATAAAAAATGTGTGAAAGAATATGAATTTAAAAAAATAGGAAAAGTAAAAAAAATTGAATTCAATAATAGAGGAGATTTTTTTATCACGATATTTTCTGACAACTCTTTTTCACTTTGGAATATAAATAATGAAAACCCGATTTTTGTCTCTTATGATTCGATTTATAATATCTGTCATTTTAATACAGATACAACTATAATACAAATGTATAAAAACGGGTCTGCTAAAAAGTGGCGTGTCCAAAATGAAAAATTAATATTATTCAACTTTGCGACCATTCAGAATCAGTGTCTTGATTCAACTTTAAAATTAAGTTTCAATAAAATAAACAACTTTAGTAGATACTTCAGCTCAGAAGACTTTGAACCAAGCGGAAAATATGTAATTAGTAGAGAAAATAATAACTCAATAAAATTTTATGAAGCCAATTCTGGAATATTAATTACCGACTTTCTTGGTGATTTAAATTGGCTAAATTCATTTAATTACAGTGCTAGTAGTGAAAGGGTTTTAATTCCTACAGATAGTAAATCTGCTAAACTGGTTTCATTAATAAAAAATAAAGTTATTTTTTTAAGTGGAGGTTTAAATTGGACAAAATTTTCAAATTTTAGTAAAGATGGATCTTTAATTGCTTTTGGATCATATGATGGTAGTGTTCTTATATATAATGCAGAAAATGGAAATACTGTTTCAAAACTTGAAAGTAAAATAAACTCTACGGCAACAACATCTTTAACAATATTAAATAATAAGAATGAAATTTTGACAGCTTCTACAGATGGCTATATTAAGATCATCAGTTTTGCAAATGGAAAAATTATAAAAAAAATTAAGGCGAGTAAAGCTTATATTAATAGCATTAGTATTAGTACTTCAGATTCACTTGTAGCTACTACATCTGATAGTGTTGCAAAAATATGGAATTTAAAAACCGGCGAAGTAATTAGTACTTTTGAACATAACAATGAGGTATATGATGCTAAATTTAGTCATAATGGAAAATATTTAGCAACTGTGTCATTTGATTCCACAATAAAAATCTGGAATTTATCAACTGGCGCATTAAAAACTACTTTGCATGGTCATACCGGCAGAGTATATCAGTGTGAATTTTTATCGGATGACTCAAAATTAGCAAGTGCATCCAGTGATTCTAGTATAATTATTTGGGATTTAGTAAAAGATACCATTAAATTAAAGATAAATGGACATACGGGATCTGTTAATAATTTATCTATTGATAATACTAATAGTCGTCTTGCTACCGGTTCAAGTGATTCAACTGTTAAAATATGGAACCTAAATACGGGTGAGTTAATTAAATCATTAGACAATAGAACAGATTGGGTAGAAGTTGTTAGATTCAGCCCAGATTCTAAATTATTAGCGACAGGTTCAGATGATGGCCTTATTAAAATTTGGAACATTCAAAGTGGGTCTATCATTAAAACCATAAATAGTCATTCAGGATGGATATGGGATATTAAATTCGATTCAAGTGGCGATAAAATATTTTCAACTAGCTCGGATTCTAAAATAATAATGACAAATTTAAAGGCAGAAGGTACGTCTATTACATATTATTTATCAGAAAATGATGGCTGGCTATCGTTCGATAATTTTTTTAGATATGATGGATCATCCAATATGATTGATAAAGTTTATTTGTTATGTGACAATGAAATTGTAAACCTTAATCAAATAAAGAAAGAACTTTATGTCCCGCATCTGCTTGAAATAATAAATGCTGGTATTTCATTAGATGAGTTAAAATGTAAAAAAATAAATGATTTAAATATATGTAATGGAATTCCCTTTGTTGATATAAAAAATAAAATTAGTGATAGCGGTCTAATTGAAATAAATGTAGTCGACAGAGGCTTAAATATTGAATCAATTGAGGTTTTTGCTAATGGCATATGTCAAAAAACAATTCATAGTAATTCTTTTAAAAGAAATAATTCAAATATTAAAATACATCTTCAGGTTGACTCCCTTTTCCTAATAGCCGGCTTAAGGAATGTTATTTCGATTAGAGCTAAAACTGATAATAATTTATTTTCTGAATTTAAATCAATAAGTTTTTTTAAAACCGGCAGGTCAAGAGGAGCTCAAGAAATAAACATATTTGCAATAGTAATAGGCGTCTCAGACTACCTAGGTGATGGTAATTCATTAAATAAGGGAGTAAAATATGCCAAAGATGATGCGGCGGACATCTCACGAATTATTAAAATAGCTTCAAGCAAGTTATTAATTAACCCTAATGAACAGCTTCATCTTTTTATATTTAATAATAGTATTTCAGATACGGATAAAACAAAAGTTCCATTATTAAATAATATACAATTAGCAGTTGACTCTATTGCAAGAATAGCTACTGAAAATGATATGATAGTATTCTACTTTGCAGGTCATGGTACCATTTTTAATGGTGAATTTAAGATGCTTACAGCTGAATGTTTTAATAAGGAATGTCAACAAGGAATTACAAGTTCTCTTTTATCAAGCTGGTTTAATTCGAGTTTTATTAAAGCTCAAAAAAGAGTTTTTATTTTAGATGCCTGTAATTCAGGACGAATGTTTAATGACATTGTGTCAATTAGAGCCGATAATGACCTGTTAGAAAAATCAGCCTTTGAAAAAGAACTTTATGAGTTCGGAGAGTATTCTGGCATGGTTGGAATTGCCGCCTCTATGGATGGCCAAACCGCAGCAGAAAATGATTTTTTAGGACATGGGCTATTAACATATTGTCTCTTAAACACAATAAAGAAAGGTACTGGCCTATCGCATAGTAATTTATTAGTATTTGATAATTGGTTTGAAGCTTCAAAAAATGAGATGCAGACTATAGGAAAAACTATTTTAGATGTTGAGCAAGATGCTCAATTATTTAAAATTGGAAATCCAAATTTATTGTTAGGTAAAATTTCTTCTTTGGATCAAGATAGCATTAATTTAAACTATAAGAAGCCTAGGATAATTTCTAAGATTTTATTTTTTGATGCAGAAAGTAATTCTGATTTTCTATCCTTAAGCAATAGAGTGATAAATGAAAAGCTTTCAATTTTAAAAAAACAAGGAGTGGTTTATTCAAGCGTAGGAGAATCCACTAATAATCTTACTGTAATCTATAAATTACGAGATCAAAGGATAAAGTTTACTCCAGTTTTATTTTACAATAATACACCGATAAATATTAAAACAATTAGTGGAGATATTAAAGAATTGGATTCTTTAATAAATAAGGTTTTAATGGAGGTAGGAGATACTATAAATAATTTTTATAATAAAAATGATGAGAATTAATTTACTCAAAATTGATTTATAACAAACTCCCCTTTTATTAAAATGGCCTCATTTCGTATCTCTTGAATTTTGATGGTATTTCAGCATATGCTGAAATATTTTGGCAAATGCCAAAAGTCCTTTTCTTTTGCATTGTAGTTTTATTTTCAATACTGGTTTTTTAATAATAGTAAAACAATAACGTTTCTATGAAAAAATATGGTTTAGTATTTTTATTATTCTTTAGTTTTCTTATAAAAGTTAATTCCCAAAATTTTTCCTTTAATAAAACGATAGATAGCTTTTACCTTTCTAGAGATAATTCTGATTACAAAGGATTGATCCATTATGGTGAGAAACTCAAATCAAGCTTTCCATTTGTCAATATTGAGGATAGTATTTTTTTAACGCAGATTAATGCGCTGTTGAGTGTTGCATATTATAATTTAGGAGAATTTGATACAGTAATCGAATTACTTGACAATAATAATAGATCTCCTTCTTACCAGAATAATATTTTAGCAAACGATAATCAACTTACTCTTTTAAGCTATGCCGCTAAATCATTTTTATCATTAAAGGATTACAAAAATGCCGAAAATATATTAAACGAGGCAATAGAAATAATTAATACGAAAAAAACGTCCCCGAATTTTAAAGCAACTATTCCGGACATAATATCAAAATTATATTTCGAAACTGGAAGGCAAGACTCAGCAAGGAATTTATTGTTATCTACCATTAATGCAGTTGATGATTTAAAATTCACATTGTCTCTATATTACTCATTGATCGGTTATTATATAGAAAAAAATGAAATAATTAAGGCTGAAGAATTTACATTAAAAGCGCTTGAAAAACTCGATGTCAATAATGGATCGGACCCTTTAGGAAAACAAATATTATTATCTCAGCTCAAGAAAATATATCTGATTAAAGGTGACACAAAACAGATTTCTAAAATTAATAGAGTATTAGATTCGCTGGATACTATTAATAATTCATCTCCTAATTCAAAGGAAGATTTAAAAATTCAAATATTTGATACAATTCAGTTAGCTATTTTCTTTTCTGAGAAAATGGAGAATCAAAAAGCCATTAATTTAGTGAACGAAGCAATTAAAATAGCTGAACTAAATTTTGGCAACGAATCAGCTGAACTTATTTCAGTCCTGAATGGTTGTGCGATAGCATTGTACTTTGTTGACAAGGATTTGTCAAAAAAAATATATCTGCGTTCAATGCAAATAGCTGACAAACAGATTAAATACTTTGAAGAGATGGAGATCCCTTCAAAGATGTTGGCAAATTTATTTCAAGATCCTACATATAAATTAATTAATATAGACTCCGCTATATATTATTCAAAGAAGCATTTATTTATAGTACAAAAATATTTTGACTCAAAAAAAATAAGCTATGCATCAGCCTACAGGCTAATGGCTGCAACATATTTCTATGCACAACTTTATGATTCAAGTACAAAATATTTTTTATTAGCAAAGGAATTAATGGAAATAAATAATTTTTCCATGATGAATGAATATCATGATTTGCTATACGAGCTGGCTACAAACTATTTTTTCAGTGGTAATAATTCTCAATCTGAGAAATATTTCATTTTATGGAATGAATGGTCTATAAACTATCTTAAAGATAATTTTATTAGTCATATAAATAATATTGAAACATTTAATAAATTGATTGATGATCTTCAAAAGTTTGATTACTGGGCTTTTAAATTGAATACCCAAATACTCTATAAGGTTTCATTTGAAAATAAAATTAGGATTAAGAATTTGCAATTAAACTATTTCTCAAAAGTTAGAAAAGAGCTTCTTGAAAATAAAGAATCAAAAAAAATAATGGAATTGTTGAATTCAAATTCCAATAGTCTTTACGATTTAAAATCTTTTGAAATAAAACAAGAAATTAGCAAAGGTTCCTTAAGCTTTAAACTTTTTCAAAATAGGATAAATCTTTCAATTGATGATATTAAAGGAAGATTAAATAAAAATGAAGCTATTATTGAATTTGGCAAGTTTCAAAAATTTAAAGACCCTGATGCTACCATTACTGCAGATTTCTATTTTGCCTTAATACTAAGCAGTAATAATAATATTATTTCTGTTCCTATAGGTTATGAAGATGAAATTACAATGTTGACTCATCAAAATAATGATTTGGACAAAGACTTTTACTTATATTCTAAGAATGGTGCTTTTGACGTAATTATAAAACCCTTAATTCCTTTTGTGCGGAATTATAAGATAATTTATGTTTCACCTACAGGTATTTTAAATAAACTAAATTTAGCTGCTTTATTTTCAGAACGCAATCAGCTTTTATCTGACACTTTTGATTTTGTTTTATTTTCCGATTATGAAAATATAGAGAATAGCAATAAAATCCACAGCACCTCCTCAAACCTCAGGAGAGCCATACTCTATGGAGGTATTGAATATGGGGAAAATGTAAATGAAAACCCTAACTCTATTTTCGTATCCCGATCCCTTACTAGCTTTTGGAGGTCTTTGCCAGGAACAGTTTCTGAAATAAGATTTATTGATTCTTTATTTAAAAGAAATCATTTTCAATCAGATGTTTTTTCGGGAAAGGTCGCTACTGAACAAACATTATATCAGGTTGTTAATACCGGGTCTCCATTTATTCTTCATATCGCAACTCATGGCTTTTCTCTATATAATAAAAACTTAGACATAGATATTAATCCTTCCGATTTATGTGGTATTTTATTTGCAGGTTCAAATAAATCATGGAATATGAATTTAAAACCCACTCAAGATAAATTTGATGGTATAATGTTCGGAACTGAAATGGCGGGCTTGAATTTATCTAAATGTGAATTGGCTGTATTAAGTGCCTGTGAGACAGCAAGAGGAATTAACTTGGGCAATGAAGGTGTATTTAGTTTAGCTAGAGCTTTAAAGCTCGCAGGAGCAAAAAAATGCATAGTAAGTTTATGGAAAGTTCCCGATAAACAAACCTCAGAATTGTTTATAGAGTTTTATTCACTTTTAATCTCAGGAAAAAGCATTCATGAATCCTTTTATACCGCTCAACGAAATATGAGTAAAAGGTATCCATCCCCATATTATTGGGCGGGTTTTGTTTTGTATGAATAATTTTTTAGTTAAAATCGATTTGAATTTTTCCGAACCAATCTTTGTCAAACTGTATGAATCACGATAGCCTAGAATGTTAATTTACCAGGCGGAATCATTTATTGCATTGAATTTTCTCCTGATGGTAAGGATCTTACACAAACAACACCTTAGGCTATTCAAAATTCCCTAAAGGGCAAGATGTTATTTATTAAAATAATTAAATAGACGTTAAGTTAACATTCGGCGGCTACCCATTCTTGAAGAAGTACTTGTCTACAAACGACGCATCCTAGGTGCTGTCAATTACTTAAATAGAAAAATCTGGCATTTTAAGGATTCTGTAAGCTTTTAAGAGTTCCAGTGATTTTATGTGGGAATTATCTATTTATCGTGTTTACACAAGAAAAAACGTGAGTTATCATAGATAAAATAAACAACAAGAAAACACATGATGCCACACCTTTTTTATTTGTTGTTTCTTGTGATTTATCCTAGAAACAACGATAATTATCGAGAAAATTGTTTTTAACCCCAACCGGAAAATTAGAAAAATATCTACCATTATAAAACAACCTAAGACTACAAAAAATAGTATAATTGCCACCGTACATCCCGATGTTTTTCTATTATACACCCTATTATAAAAAGTCTTTTTCGGATTGGTTACCCAGCCCCACCCTTAGAAAAAGAATACATTGAAATCCTATACAAAAATAAAACAAGGGACATCTGTCTATATGCAAGCAGTCAGGAAGCAGATGCTATACGGTTGCCTGGGACTTCAGCTCTATATTCTATTCTGATTAAACATGTTGATAAATATTTTGACAAATAAAGTCAAATGATTTAAGCTATCCAAACGATTGACCTCATTTGGCAAAAACATTCAGTTCATTTGTGCTTAACTATTAAATATATCAATATGAAAATTAAACTAATTATTGTTTTGTTTTTTACAATATCTGCTTCAACAGTATTTGGTCAAGAAATTAAATATGCTGATTTAGCAACAGCTCAACGAGGAGAATTTACTTCTTATGTAGGCAGTGATGGGGCAATTTACAAAATTGGAGACCGTATCAAAATTGGTGTTCCTTCATCAAACAAAACATTTGCCTTCATTACAGAAGGTGATGGTTTCCTTTTGCCAATTACAAATTTATACGCATCATCTAGCGGAACTGAAACAGAAATTAAAAAGATTTTTGTAGTTGGTAACAAACGCTCAGGATATTCCGTTTCATTTAGAACAAAGGGAGTAACTGGTTTATCAAATTACACAGTTCAGTTTGAAAATGCCTTATCAACTGGTGAAGTAAAAGGTTTTGGATTATCTAGTGACGATGCATTGGCACAATTAAAAAAGGCTAAGGATAAACTTGACCTTGGTTTAATTACACAAGAGGAATATGATAAGCTTAAAGCAGAACTAACAAAATATATCAAGTAATATCTATTCTTCCACCTGCATTAAACCTGCCGATGCAGGAATCAGTAATAGCGGATAATTAAAGATAAGCCTTTTCCACTGCCACAAACTGCGCGGTTGAGCTTTTCCCGGCTGCATTTTTTTTCATGCTTCGCTATTAGTGCGCTATTCCCTGGCATAAGTTCTGGCTTACCGAAAAAGAATCATCCATCGCTCGGAATATAGTCAAAGGCCAACAACGAGGAACGGCTGAATATCCATAAATGGCATTTTGCTGTCTCCCACCTGTGATGCACAAATAATAGGAGTAAGTGGTAAGCAATATTCGATACTAAGAAGTAACCTCAGTAACAATTGAGTCGTTGACGCTATTTACAAATTCAGACTGTTTCATCAACTCATAATTTAATCTTTGTCGAGTATTTTGGTTTTGAATTCGCAACTGATTATTAATTTGAATCTGCTTTTGAAAATTAGCTGTAATCTCATTCATCACTTTTCTTTGGTGAGAATTAAAAAAATAAGCAGTAACCATAGCACCGGCAGCAACACCCAATATTGTAAATAATATTTTATTTGTATTGCCTGCTTGCTTAATATCATAACTGCTAGATATTGAATCAAGTAAAAGTTTGTTAGAATAGTTCAATTTCATGTTTTGTGATTTTTAAACGTTTATCAATTAAATTAAAGGTTACAACATAATTTATAAAATAAAAATAGCTGATACCTTCTTTTGAAAAATGCATTAATGATTTAGATAATTCAATCCCTGTACTTTCAATAATGTCAAGTGATATTTCTGGGAGACTTAAATCATATAGGCCCGATAGCCGCTCCTCCATTAGCTTATGGAACAATTCCATTTCTTTGTAAACAGTATTAGCTTCTTTTTTTAAATCAGCCCAAAAGTCATCTTTACAATTCCTGATTGAGCCATCCGGCAACTCTTCTCTGGGACAGTATTGTCGAGTTGCATGTTCCTGATCAGCAATTGGAGCCTGGCATTTAGAATACCTACATTTTCTTTTGTCATTGTAGGTGTAAAAATCAAATTCTTCATTTTTCATATTGATTGTTTATTTTGGTTAATAATAAAAGAGTTCATTACATTTTTTATACTTTCTACCAGATAAAACCGATTCTGAATTGATAGACAAGGTTTGCTTATCGGATTTCCTACTTGGTGTATTCAATAAATATTCTTTGAAATCCTCACATACAGATTCATTCAATTGTTCGAATGGCAAAGATTCTCCCTGAAGAAAATCTTTTTAATACAAAAAGGCAGACTGCCAGTTATGTACATTAGTTCTATTTCGCTTTAATGCAAGCTTTTCAAAATATTGTAATGTGCATACTTCCGACATTCTTTTTTGATGGAGCAGTCGCTTCTCAAATTCATTTAGCTTCTTCTTCGGGTCTTACCCGATTGCCATGCCATTTTTTCATAATTATTGATTTTTACGTTTATTAAATAAAGGAAGCATCATAGACTCGATCTCACTTAGCTTGTAATAGACTCGGTTACCCATCCCGTAACCACGGAGTTTCCCGGACTTCGTCCAGTTATGCACTGTGCTGATATCACATTTGAGCATATCCGCAACCTCCTGCCGGGTGAGGTAGGTCTCACGGTCCTTTTTCGAAAGCTCGCATTTCATGGAATCTATAGCCTGATGAATAGAAGTGAAGCATACCGACAATTCCTCAGAGCTGAGGTTGTGGAGCATGATGGAGCAACAAATATTTTTTTGACTGTGCATGCTGCAAAGTTCGAGCATGCTTTTGATTTGACATAAGGACTACCAAACCATTTATGGTTTGATATCAAACCATTTTTTAAAGTTACTATTAACCTACGGCTTCCTTGTACTTTTTTAGGTGAAAATCAAAGGCAGCCTGCTTTCGCTTGGGGTTTACGACAGGAAACTTCTCACCGTTAATCCCGGCATTGAAATTTTCATTCAGGAAGTCAATAAAGACCTTATGCTTGACATGCATATGAATTAAGGGCTCTTTTTTATTTTTCATCCGATGATAAATAAACGCATAATCAGCCATTTTACTTTTAGGATTAACCATAGTCAACATCAACTCTTCAAACATTTTAAAAGCATAGTAATCCCTAAAAATGAGAGGATAAGGATTTTCATCGGAGCCCTGAAACTTAATATTAACCTTCGGTTTATTTTCAGCGTTTTCAATAAGGATTTGATACTTACCCCTCAGTATTTTCCAGAATCTGAAATATACCTCTGCCTCAATTCTTGCGTCGATTTTCTCATGGTAGTGAAATTGACAATTGGGACTATGAATAAAGCTATAATCTAGACTTTTACCCTCCTCATAAATAGCCCTGATATAATTTCTAATATCATACAAATGATTGCTATCAAATGTTAAATCACTCTCCTGAGCCGTTGTGTATTGAAAACGTGATGGGCGTAAATCAAACAAGACTTCTTGCCATTTCCTTATCTGATTCCTCAAAAAATATTTCTTTTCCTTAGATGCTTCATAAGTTTTGATGAATATGGCCTGAAACTTATGAAGTAATTTCAAAACCTCATTTTCAAAAATCCTTTTCTGTTTATTTTGGATTTTAATCAATTCCCCTTCAGGAAATTCATCCCACGAAAAACTACAATTATTATTATCATTTGGGGCTTGTATTAAAGTAGGAGCAGGACAAATATTACCATCAAGCCAGTTTTTATAAGTACGATTCAATTTTCTCATAGGCTAAAAATATTCCGCCAGTTGTATGGCCTTTTCAGTTACTGTTTTTCCGATATATTCCAGAAACATCCCCTCGGTGGTATGTCCGGTTACATTAATAAGCAAGGAAGTGGGGATATATCCATAATTATTGGTGGCAAAGGAGCGCCTGCCGATATGGGAAGTGACCAGCTCATATTTCGGAAATACCCCGGATTCCTTTCTTTTGGTCTCCTTATCAATGCGGCTTCCCGGAATTTTCCGGGTTAATCCGGAAAGTTTGCACACCTCCTTGATATACTCATTATATCGCTGGTCAGTAATTTTCCGAGGAAACTCTCCTGCCCTTTTTTCCAATATGGCTCTTACCCTTTTGCTTAATGGAATAGCCATTATCTTACCTGTTTTCACCTGTGTAAATTCAATTAAAGGAACCTTACCTTCATGCCTAATCATTTTACTTTCGAAACGCATAAAGTCAGAAACACGCTGACCAGTCTCACAACTGATAATAAGCCAATCTCGGGCATTATCCAGATAATCTTGTTCAAACTCTTTTTGACTGATTTGCTCAATCTCCTCAGGTATCAGAAATATTTTATCGACCCTAATGGTTTTAGCAGTAATACTCTTTAACTGATAATGAGTTTCCAATCCGTGACTTGCGGCATGATAACAGATAGTTTTGATGAATTTTATAGCCCGGGCGATTGTATTGGGTGCATAATTTTCTTTTTCACAAAACTGTTCAAACTTCAGTTTAAAGTCTGCATTCACATCCTTAATCAGAAACTCGGTGCGCGCCCATTTCTGAAACCGCTCCAATAGATGCTTATTTACATGAAGCTTCGTAAATGTAGATTTCTGTATACTTGTCTTTTTGTGCAGCGCATAATAATCAAAATAATCAACCAGCTTCTGTGGAATTTCAGATTCCACCTTTGTAGGCCGTATAAACTCCTTGAGCCAATTAGTATTGATCGATTCTTTACCAACAGAATTATTATAATGATTCAGCAAATCGGAGCTGAGCTGCAAGAGGTCTTCCTGCAGCTTTTTCATGTGTGCTTCCCTGATGCTTTTGGGCTGACCTTTTGCAGTACTCCAGTTTTCGGGGTCGACGGAATAAAGGGTTTTAGCCTTAACATCCACATCCCTGCCATCCCGAAGCCTCAAATAGATTCCAGCCGGGTTATTACTGCTCTGAATAAAAAAATTGATAGTAGCCATGGGTTCAAAGGTAACGAATTTTAGTCCACATTTAGCCCACATTTAGTCCACCGAATTCAATTTATCTCTATTTACTTTCATAGTAGTAATTCCGCTGAAACCATTGTCTGTATTGAATTTCAATAGATTTTTTCTGTGTTTTTGCGCTTTTCATAAAACGTTGAAATTGAATAAAATGAAGTTCCTTAGTCTCCGCGAAATACGCAATAAAACTGCCGTTTTCTATCGTCGGCGTCGAGGCCGATGACAGAAAACTTTACCTCAATAGCAATGATGAGCTTTATACACGGAAGTTCACTATAAAGTGCCGTTTTTAAAATTTTCTTTGGGGCAAGCCCCAAACCCCAATTATCAAATAATCAAATTGTCAAATAAATTAATCCCTGAGGCAACGGACAGAGAACCCAAAGGTCTTATTGCTGCCGTTCCTGTAGACATTGCCATAGCTGTAATTCAAGCCGCGGAGCCAGGCATCGCTTGTACTGTACTCCGTCGAACTCCACCAGTACCCGTTGAGACCAATGAAGTTGAACGTACCATCGTCGAAACGGGTGCCACCCGGAAGGCCTGAAAAGCCACTACTATTTGTAGCGCTAGTATTGGGGCTGTTCCAATGGGCTAATCCTGTTTCTTTCATGGCTCCGCCAGCAACAGAGGAACCACCCAAACAAGGTTCTAATGAAGTCCATTCTGCATCTGTAGGCACATGCCAACCCTGAGGAGCCAATCCCCTGGGATCATTCACCGCATACCAGTTGTACAATCTTCCATAAGTAGCCGCATAAGTGGCACTGTCGTTATTATACCAACACCAGGCTCCCGTGGTGAGATTAGACCATTGGGTTGGGTCAGTAACCTGAGGTATGATATCTCCATTACGATAGCGGCTTACATTCAGATTTTGGGTTGTCCAGGTTTGATTACAAATAGTAACACTAGGTAAGTTAGCTATATTTAAAGAGGTAAATGACACCTCATTGCCATAAGAAGTTCCATTAGCATTTGTAGCATAAGCTCTTACATAATAAGTGGAATTAGCAGTTAATCCTGTAATATTACTTGTAAAACTACCTGTTCCTGTACCATTTGTAGTTTTAGTAGAAAGAGCTACTGTAGGTCCTGAGGTTGTACTCCAACAAACACCTCTTGCTGTAACAGCACTACCAGCATCACTGGTTATATTGCCTCCACAAGTAGCTGAAACAGCCGTTGTATCTGATATGGGTGATGTTGTTATGATTGGAACGAGATTAGTAGTAACTGTAACCTCATTTGAATATTGAAT
>Ga0209190_1000215_pt1 | contig 41814 bp, 45 predicted proteins | sample M_140205_XF_Meta_FD_187315 | JGI IMG/M metagenome (GOLD analysis project Ga0209190, IMG submission 187315) | Freshwater microbial communities from Lake Montjoie, Canada to study carbon cycling - M_140205_XF_MetaG (SPAdes) (version 2) | ecosystem: Environmental > Aquatic > Freshwater > Lake...
CCAGCCGGACGATGGCGGGCAGGTCCTTGGTCCGGGAATGCGCGATGGTGACGGTGCAGTCGCAACCTTTGGCGAGGAGGAGGGCGGCAGCGGGCTTGCCGACGATGAGCGAGCGACCGACGACGACGGCGTGCTTGCCAGCGGTCTCGACGCCAGAGCGGCGGAGGAGTTCGACGACGCCGGCGGGCGTGCAGGCGGCGAAGGCGCCGGGGACTTCTTGGACGAGGCGACCGATGCTTTGCGTGCCAAAGCCGTCGACATCCTTATCCGGTGAGACGCGGTTGAAGACTTCGGTCTCCGGGAGGTGCTTAGGCAGTGGGGCCTGGATGAGGATACCGTGCACCGAGGCGTCTGCGTTGAGGGCGTCGAGGTGAGCGAAGAGTTCGGCCTTGGTCACCGTCTCGGGGAAGAGTTGGAGTGAGGCCTTCATGCCAACCTCAGCCGCAGTCTTCTGCTTCTTGGTCACGTAGGAGACTGAGGCGGGATCGTCGCCGACGCGGACGAAAGCCACGTGCGGAACGACCGGGGCGAGCTTAGCCACGCGTTCCTTGACTTCGGCGAGGACCTGTTGGGCGATAGCGTTTCCATCGATGAGGCGCATAAGGATGACTAAGACGTTCAGCCCGCCGAGGGCGAGAAAAGTCCTTCGATAGCCTGCCGGATGATTGTCTCGCCCTGTGGGGGTAAATGCCTCAATCCAGTGGCGTGCCTTCCGAAGGACCCATGCGTATTCACAAGTTCCTCGCTCAGGCGGGGGTCTGCTCCCGTCGTGAGGCGGAGCGTCTGGTCGCCTCGGGGTCCGTGATGATCAACGGCAAACTGGCCGTGACCGGTCAGCCGGTTGACCCGGCCGTGGATACGGTCATCTGCGAGGGGCAGCACATCAAGCCGCTGGGCCGCACGGTGGTGCTGATGATGAACAAGCCCCGCGGCTACCTCTGTACCAACGACGATTCGCATGGCGGCCAGACGGTCTTCGACATGGTCCCTCCGGAATACGGTAAGCTGCGCCTGTTCTGCGTCGGTCGTCTCGACAAGGATTCCGAAGGCCTGCTCATCCTGACCAACGACGGAGAATTGGCCAACAAGGTCATGCACCCCTCGGGCGGCGTCATCAAGCGCTACGAGATCATCCTCAATCGTGATTACGACCCGACCCTCACGCCGCGGCTGCTCAAAGGGGCTGTCGAGGAAGGGGAGCACCTGCGCTTCAAGAAAGTCATTCGTCACCCGGATAATGCCGCGCACCTCGAGATTCATCTCGACCAGGGCCGTAAGCGCGAAATCCGTCGCCTCTTTGAGATCTTCGGCTTCCACGTGAAAACCCTCCGCCGATTCCAGATTGGCGGACTGGTTATTCGTAAAATGCCCTTAGGCGATTGCCGCCCGCTTTCCCGTAAGGAAATCGACTCGATTTTTGAGAACTGAGCTTGGAGGGGCTATCTAACGCTTGCGCCCTGTGAGCAGAGGGTTTTTCCTCATGGCAACCCCCTAGCCGTGCACCCCTCGCAACTGCTTATATTATCCTTCTGTGCCTGTTCGCTGTTCGCCGGCCCCGAGACGAACATGAAGCTCGTGTGGTCGGAAGACTTCAATGGGCCGGAGCTCGACAAGAAGCGTTGGAACATCACCAACGCCGACGGCGTCAAGATCGTCGATGGTCAGCTCTCGTTAGAGATCACTCCCGGTTCGAAACCGATGTTCTGGCGTGGTTCCAAAGTGGACACCAGTGACAAGTATGCGGTGAGCTACGGTTTTGTGGAGGCTTCAATCCGTTTCTTACAGACGAGCGGGCACGGCTGCAGTTTCGGTGTCGGTAATGCCGACAAGAAGAGACGGGGCGATAGACTCGGGTACGAGAATAACGGCGGCGACTCGGTCGGTCCTGGGCTTTGGATTGAGGACGAAGAGAGGCAGCGCACTTTGAAACCCAAGGAGAATCCGATTCCCAAGGACGAGACGTACTCAAAGAAATTCCACAAGTTCGCGCTTTGGTGGACGCCCAGCGATTGCCGATGGTATGTGGATGGTCGCTTGGTCCAGACTTTGCGCCAGCCGCCCGCGCCCAAGCCGATGCACATCGGCTTCGACCATAGCCGACTGCCTGAGGCGGGTTATTTGAAGAAATTCCCGAATCCCAGTTTGGGTCCTGAACCCATGCGGGTCGACTGGGTAAAGGTCTACCAGTAAGAGGGTAGGGCTTGCCTCTTTCCGCCCACCGATTTTAATCAGTCTTACCCCTGTTTTATGAAAGCCCTTCCGCTTTTCTGCCTCCTTGCTGCCTTGACGTTAGGGGCTGCTCCCAATGCTGGCCTGAAGCCGGTCTGGGAGGATAACTTCGATGCCAAAGAGATCGACGTCAAGAAGTGGAACGTCAGCGGGCCGGTCCACATCGTGGACGGCAAGCTGCAGCTTGAGGTCACTCCGAAGGATAAGCCGGGTTTTTGGAGCGCCGGGTCCGTCGACACCAAGGGCAAGTTCTCCCATGGCCAGGGGTATTTCGAGGCATCCATTCGTGCAATCCAGGCCAAGGACCGCGGAAATGTGACCTTTCAGTTCCGGAATGTGGATCTCGCCAAGATTCCCTCCGCCGAGATGTATTTCCAATTCACTGGCGCCGACAAGGTCTCCCCTAATCTCAATTTCTATGACGATGCCGGTAAGCATCCTCTGTCGCCCAAGGACAGTCCAATCGGCCTGGACGGCGGTAAGTCTTACAAGAAGTTTCTGACTTACGCCCTACAGTGGACCGATAAGAATTACATCTGGTACGTCGATGGCCGTCAGGTGCACAAGTTATCGCGCCCGACGCCGAAGGATCCGGTCTATATCGTCATCAACCAATACCTGGGTGAAGGCGGCCTGCTTAAGAGCTACATGAACCCGAAGTTGGGCCCAGAGCCGCTGCAGGTCGACTGGGTCAAGGTCTTTAAAATTCCATAAAATCTTATGAAATACTTCCTCCTCTTTATTTCCGTCGCGGCCTTCGCCGTTGACCCGTCGAACGGAAAGAAGCTCACCTTCTCCGATGATTTCACCGGCGAGAAGGTGGACGATAAGAAGTGGTCCCTGCCGGCTAATGCCGACACCGTCTCCATCGCTAAGGGCGGTAAGGACAAGGTCCTGCGCATCTCTCTGCGTAAGGCGGATGACATGATTCAGACGAACGCCCTGACTACCAAGGGGAAGTTCGAGCAGCTGTATGGCTATTTCGAGGCTTCGATACGTATGCCGGCGTATAAGGGGCATACCGGGTATTTTCGTCTCGCACCGAATGACGAAAAGGCGATCCCGACCATCTTGGTGCTGTTCGAAGGCCTGGGCGCCGACCAGATCGTGCCTTGGGCGCGCAAGGTCGACGACACCGGTCAGCGTGATTACCGCCCTGAAGGCAAGTCGACCCAGTTTCTGAAGGCCGGCGAAGCTTCCAAGAAGTTCAACACTTACGGGGTCCTCTGGACCGAGAAATCGTATACTTGGTTCATCAACGGCAAGAAGGTCCATCAGGTCGACAAGAACGACGTGCCTCGACCGGTGAGCATCCAGCTTTCGCATCGCGTCGCCGAATTCGAACGTCCGAACCTCAACCTCAAGCAGCTTCCCGACGATGTCGAAATCGACTGGGTCAAGGTCTGGAAGTGATTCTTTTATATGAAATACCTAATTCCATTATTCCTCGCTGCGGTTGTCCTGAACGCCGCTGACCCCAGCACGGGACGCAGTCTCGTCTTCTCGGATGATTTCAACGCAGGCAAACTGGACGAGTCCAAATGGCGTATCACTGGCTCCGTTGATGCGATTAGCTTCGCCAAGGCGGGTAAGGAGGGCGTCGTACGTATCGGCCTGAAGATGGGCGCTGACATGATTCAGACCAACACCATCACCTCGAGAGATAAGTTTAGCCAGCAATACGGTTACTTCGTGGCGTCGATGCGCCTGAATGCCTCCGAAGGTCATTCGGGTACCTTCCGGATTGCCACCGATGATGAGAAGACCGTGCCTAGTATCACGATTGCCTTTCATGCCACGGGCAAGGATCGAGTCAGCCCTTGGGGGCGCGGCCTGACAGACTCAGGACAGCAGGACTACAGGCCGGAGAAGCCGGTTTCGCAGATGAAGTCCGGCGACTTGTCCAAGAAGTTTCACACCTATGGGTTACTTTGGACCGAGTCTGCCTTCACTTGGTATGTTGATGGTAAGGTAGTCCATAAGCTCGAGCGCAAGGAGTTCACCCGACCAATGAACGTCTCAATGACCCATCGCGTTCTCGAGGAGGAGCGACAGAAGCTGAACCTCAAGAGCTTGCCGGACGACATCGATATCGACTGGGTCAAGGTCTGGAAGTAGGCCCGCACTCAAAAGAGGTTTGCATCAGTGCCCCGCTAGGCATCCTGCGGGGTACTTTCATGTCCGCTCCTTACGACAAGAACCATCCCTTCCCCGCCCGCCTCGTCGACCGCCGTCGCCTGAGTTCCATGGCCAGCCTGAAGGATACCCAGCATTACTCGGTCTCCCTCGTCGGCAGTGGCCTGGCCTACAAGTGCGGGGATAGCCTTGGCGTCTTCCCGACCAATAACCCTAAAGCCGTCGTTGCCTTGCTCCAGGCCGCCGGTTTCACGGGCGACGAGCAGGTTACTATCCCAAAGGACCTCGCCCCGATCGCCTTGCGCCAAGCGCTCTCGATGCGCCTCGCGCTCAACGGACCGACCTACAAGTTCGCCCAGCTCCTGCATGACCGTGCGTCGGACGCCGCCGATAAGGCCCGCCTCGCCGCCGCCATCGGCGAAGCCGACCCGGAGAAGAAGAAGGCCTGGATGGAGCAGCGCGAATTCCTCGACCTTTTTCTGGAGCATCCGTCCGCCCGTCCGTCCGCCCAAGAAGTCATCGAACTAATGCGCAAGCTCATGCCGAGGCTGTACTCGATTTCCTCCGCCCCTTCGAAGTATCCGCAGGAAATTCATCTCACTGTGGCCGTCGTCCGTTATGAGACTAACGGCCGTCAGCGCGAAGGCGTCTGCTCGAGTTACCTCGCTGACCGCGCCCGCATGAATGAACCGGATCTCCCCGTCTTCGTCGCGGATTCACACTTCGGTCTCCCGGCCGACGATAACATCCCTGTCATCATGGTCGGACCCGGCACAGGCGTCGCGCCGTTCCGTAGCTTCGTGATGGACCGCGCCACTCGCGGCGCCAAGGGACCGAACTGGCTCTTCTTCGGTGACCAGCGCAAGGACCATGACTTCCTCTACGCCGACGAGTGGGCGGAATATCTCCAGTCTGGCGTGCTAACGCGCCTCGATACCGCTTTCTCCCGCGACCAGGTCGCCAAGGTCTACGTGCAGGACCGCATGCGCGAAAATGCTTCCGAACTCTGGAAGTGGATCCAGCAGGGCGCTTATTTCTACGTCTGCGGCGATGCCAAGCGCATGGCTAAGGACGTCGATGCTGCGCTCCACGCCATCGTGGCGGAGCAGGGTGGTATGACTCCTGAAGTCGCTGTGGAGTGGGTGAAGCAGTTCAAGAAGGACGGCCGCTATCAGCGCGACGTCTACTGATTCCGACCGTTAGGGCAGGGCGCTTTCGGCGGGGCATTAGCCACTTGCCAGAAGGGTGTTTTCCTTGCACATAAAAGTCCGATGCATCTCACGCACTCTCCCCGCGTCGCCCTCGTCACCGGAGCCGGTCGCGGCATCGGCAAGGCCATCGCGGAACGGCTCGCTTCCCACGGTCACACCGTCCTTTGCGTCTCGAAGTCCGCGACCTGCGTGCAGGTGGCCAACGACATCATCGCCAAGGGTCAGAAAGCGAAGGCCTTCCAGGTCGACGTCTCTGACGCCGCCGCGGTCGCCAAGGCGTGTGAGCAGATCAACGCCGAATTCGGCGCCGTTGAAATCCTCGTCAACAACGCCGGCATTACCCGCGACAAACTTGTCATGGCGATGTCGGATCAGGATTGGAACGATGTGATCTCCACCAATCTTTCCTCGGCGTTCTATTGGACTAAGGGCCTCGTGCGCCCGATGACCAAGAAGCGCTGGGGTCGCATCATCAGCATCTCCTCCGTCACGGGCGTGCAGGGTAACGCCGGTCAGGCCAATTACGCCGCCGCCAAGGCCGGCCTCCACGGCCTCACCATGACGCTTGCCCGCGAACTCTCCGGCCGCGCGATCACCGCCAACGCCGTTGCCCCTGGGTTCATCACCACAGACATGACCGGCGAGCTTTCCGAAGAGGTGAAGCAGAAGATCCTCAGCGTGATTCCCTTGGGCCGATTTGGCTCCGTCAATGACATCGCCGCCATGGTCGATTATCTGGCCTCAGAAGAGGGGGGCTACATCACCGGTCAGGTCTTCTCGGTGGACGGTGGTATGGCCATCTGACGGCTGCAGCAGCGAGGGCTGGGTTTGCTTTACGGGGAGATACCCGGATGCAGGCCATCATTTTATCGATGCACGCCCCGGGTCTTATCTGCTATCATGCTCGTCGCCGCGATGCTGTCTGATTGTCACTTTATCGGGTTTACACTCGGTTGATTTGAGCTGGGTTTTTGCGGCTTTTCTAAACTTGACGATGCCCCCCCTATCTGACACCCAGATAACAACTTAAACACCCTTTATTATGCCCGAAAACATCGAACAGCGCGTCAAGGACATCATCGTCAAGCAACTCTCCGTCACCCCCGAACAGCTGACCCCCACGGCCAGCTTCCAGGGCGACCTGAAGGCTGACTCCCTTGATCTCGTCGAAATCATCATGGCTTTCGAAGACGAGTTCGGCCTCACGATCCCGGAAGACAAGGCCGCAGGTATCAAGACCCTTGGTGATGCCATCGAGCACATCAAGGTCCACGCCACCAAATAAGCAAACCGGGCTTTCCTCGTAGGCCCGCCCCCTTGAGCTCCGATCGCAATTCTCGCCGGGTAGTCGTCACGGGCATCGGCTCGGTGACGGCCCTCGGTCACGATAACGCGACCTTCTGGGAAGCCCTCATCAAGGGTCGTTCCGGAATTTCGCGTGTCACCCGCTTCGACCCCACGGACTTCCCTTCCAAGGTCGGCGCTGAAATCCGCGATTTCGATCCGTCCAAGTTCATGGACGCTAAAGAGGCCAAGCGTAACGACCGCTATACGCAGTACGCCGTCGCCGCTTCCCGGCTCGCCATCCAGGACGCGAACGTCGACGTTACCAAGTTGGATTCCGAACGCTTCGGGGTGATCATCGGCTCCGGCATCGGCGGCATGGAGACCATCGAGAACCAAGCCCGCGTCCTGATCGAGCGCGGCCCGTCGCGCGTCTCTCCCTTCACGATTCCTTCGCTCATCGCCAACATCGCCTCTGGCGTCGTGGCCATCGAGTTCCAGGCGAAGTCCGTCAACTTCGGTGTCGTCTCGGCTTGCGCCTCCGGTTCCCACTCCCTCGGCGAAGCCTTTCGCCACATCCGCGACGGCCATGCCGATATCATGCTCTCGGGCGGCTCCGAGGCCTGCATCACCCGCCTTAGTTACGCTGGTTTCTGCAACATGAAGGCGATGTCGACCGACTTCAATGATACGCCCGAAAAGGCCTCCCGTCCGTTCGATAAGTTGCGCGATGGTTTCGTGATGGGCGAAGGTTCGGGCGTGTTGGTCATCGAATCCCTCGAGCATGCCCAAGCCCGTGGTGCCCGTATCTATTGCGAACTGGCTGGCTACGGCGCCACCTGCGACGCCTACCACATCACCGGCCAGGATCAGGAAGGGAAGGGCCTCGCCCTTTGCCTCACACGAGCCCTCGCCGAAGCGGGTATCGAGAAGTCCGAAGTTGGCTACATTAATGCCCACGGCACCTCGACCCCAATCAACGACCGCTGCGAGACCCTCGCCATCAAGCGTTGCTTCGGCGACCTCGCCCCCAAGATCTCCATCTCCTCGACCAAGTCCATGACGGGCCACCTCCTGGGTGCCGCCGGCGGCATCGAGGCGGCCGCCTGCGTAATGGCCATTCACACGGGCATGATCCCGCCGACCATTAATTACGAGAATCCGGACCCCGACTGCGACCTCGACTACACGCCGAACTTCGCCAAGGCCCGTAAGGTGGACGTGGCGATCTCCAACAATCTTGGCTTTGGCGGACATAACGCCTCGCTGATCTTCAAGCGTCTCTGAGGTTTCGGCGGTCCGTGATGCAACCTTTTGCCTCGCGATGGGGTATAAGGGAAATAGAACTATGCCTACCCCCATGGCCCTTCGTCTTCCACTGCTCGCCATCGGCGCCTCCCTGGCTGTAACCTTGGGCGCCCAGGTCCCTGTCCCAGCGCCTCCGCCCATGGTCACCGTGCGCACCTCCGTCTCCCATCTGGACCCGAAGACCGGCAAGTCCGATAGTGTGACGGCTCCCTCCATCTCGACCGCCTCCGGCTCCGAGGCCCGCGTCTCCGTGCCGGGCAGACCCGACCCCAAAGACCCGAAAGGGCAGCCTCAGGGTGGCATGGAGCTGGTCATCGCGCCCACGGTTCAGCCCGACGGCACGGTGAGTATCTCCCTTCGCGTCGTCATTACCGCCAAAGCCGAGCCGGTCGACCCGAAGCAGGCCGGTCGCGAGCGTAAGCGCGAGTCGAAGTCGCATGATGGCACGCTGACCTTCTACTCGGTGCTCTCCCAAGATGGGCTCTTCTCGATTCAGGACAGCAAGGGCGGCCGCCGCTGGTGCAAACTCGGCGCCGCCGTAGATGGATGGATTCTCGAATCCTACGACAAGGAGAAGGAGATGCTCGTCGTCGCGCAGGGTACCACCCACCAGGAATTACACCTCTACAAATCTTCAATCGAAGCTTCCGCCAGTGAACTTAATGCCGTCGTGACGGTGCGTCCCGGCGAGGTCGCCAAGATCCCTGGCGTCGGTGGGCTTGAGGTGACGGTCAGCGCTTCGGTCTCCGCGACCCCGATCGCCCGCTAATCGATGCTACGCCTATTGCTTCTCGTCCTGTCGGCCGCCACGGTCTGCGCGGCGGAGGAAGCGGTGCCGACGCACTTAAAGGTGAAGGCGTCGTTCACCCGCCTCGACAAGGATGGTAAGCCGGAAATCTATGCTGCGCCCACGGTGATCACCGTCGATGGGAAGCAGACCACGATTCGCGTCGGTTCGGCCGATGAGGGCGTGGTCTTTACGGTCACCCCGAAGGTCAACAAGGATGGCTCGCTCACCCTTGATGGCGACTTCGTGGTGTTCGCCGAAAGCGGGATCGCCACAATCGTGCCTGTCGCTACCCCGGATGCGCCCCAGCAACCGCGCCCGAAGAGTAACCTCCCTTTCTTCCATGGCGTGCTGACGAAGGACAAGCTATTCTCCATCGAAGATGCCGCCGGCAAGCGCCAGTGGGTACCGTTGGGTCGCCGAATCGATGGTTGGACGCTCCGTTCCTATGACGAGAAGCGCGAGGCGCTGACGCTCTCTCGCCTTGGCCAGTCCGTGGAGCTGGTATTACACAAGGCGGTCATCCTGGATACCCCCGCGCCACAGGTGTCACTTTCGCAAGTCAAGTCCGTGGTGACGCTCATGCCCGGGAAGCCGGCGGTAATCGGGGGGTCGAACGGTCGCACGATTACGCTCGAGGCCGAGATCCTGGACGTGACGAAGTGACGGTTTAGGTCACGTCGAGGTGCCCGACTTTCACGAGTATAGTCGCACCTTCCGGTCCGGTGAACGGCCGGTGGTTGCTCATATGCGGGCTGCGGATCCACGTGCCAGCCGGATAACTACCATGCTCGTCGCGGAAGACACCCTCAAGGACCAGGATCTCTTCGCCGCCGACGTGGGTGTGCGGATTGAAACGGGTCTCGGGCGCCCAGCGCACCAAGGCGGTATGTTTCGTCAGGCCTTGGTGCAGGGACGTCACCTTGAGTCCCGGCACCATGCCTTGACGCCAGTCTAGGTCTGCGCCGCGCAGCGCGTAGGAATCCTTTTCCGGCTCCGTCGGGGTTCGTTCGTTGAGGTAGACCACGCTGGCCTCGGTCGATGTGACCGTGGCGGATACGCCGGGCGCCAAGCGGGCGTAAGAAGCCGGGCCGAGGGCCTCGCCATTGAGGCTAACGCACCCGCGTAATACGAGTACCTCGAGCAACCTGACTCCGTCATGAGTCACCGATTCGCCGGACTTAAGCGATCTAAGGGTGATGCGGCTCTCGGCCGGCGCGTCGTGTTGTTCGAGTGCATGTTCGCCCGGCTGGCCTGCGTACAAGTCGGTCGCATCGACGACGATGCGGAGGGAATGGTCAGAGTGGAGGGTCATGTGAAATGGAAGGATGGTTTTAGTCGGCCAGCGCTTTGCGCCATTCGACGATTTCGCTGGCGAGTCCGTGGGTCCGTAAGCCGTCTTCGATCTCCACGTGCGTAGGTTCGGTGACGATGTGCTTGGGGTCGCCTTCGAGATCCGGACGCGCGTGACGTGTGACGGCCCAGGCGGCCCAGGCCCGCCACTTCTTGAGTTCGGCACGCTCGCCGCGCACACGATCCGCGAGGTGTTGGTAATGGACACGCGCGTTTCCGGCGAAGTTCTCGCAGGGCTGCTTCACCATCCAGCCGATGGTCCGATAGGGCATCGGGTACTCGGTCAGCACGTTGGCGTCATCGGGGACGTCGCAATACAACGCTCGGTCGACGGCGAGGAGCGCGCGGGCCGGTAGATCCTCAAGCCAGAGCTGCTGGCCGTATTCGAGGCAAAGGCGGTAAAGCTCCGGCCCTTGGTCATCCCGTAAGGCGTTGAGGTCGCGCCACGTGAGCGGGCGACCGCAGAACGGCAGGAAAGGGCAGGGCGAAGGCACGCGGCTTAGGGCTTGGCGTACGGATTGGTCTTCATCTCAACGCCGACCGAGGTCTGGCCGCCGTGGCCCGGCAGGAGCACCACGTCGTCCGGCAGGGTGTAGATGCGCGCGCGAATCGAGGTCAGGAGCTGATTCCAATCGCCATTGGGGAGGTCGGTCCGGCCGACGGAGCCCTTGAAGATAGCATCACCCGTGAAGGCAATCTTCTGGTCAGCGGCGTAGAAGAGGATGCTGCCCGGGCAGTGGCCAGGCACGTGGCGGATCTCGAACTTGAATCCGCAGGCTTCGACGATGTCGCCGTCGTCCACCCAGCGGTCGACCTTCACCGAGCGGAAATCATCGTCGGAGAGCGAAGGGATCATCGACTGATAGCGGGAGCGGTAGGCCTCGATGTTCTCGATGAGCTGCTGGTCGTCCTTGTGTGCGATGACCTTGGCGCCGGCGTCGGCGAAGTAGCGTCCGTCGCACATGTGATCCCAGTGGCCATGCGTGATGAGCAGGTGCGTCAGGTTCAGGCCTTGTTTCTTGATCTCCGCGAGTAGCAGCGGGCCAGCATCCTTGGGCGCGTCGACGACGCAGCAGTCCTTGCCGTTCTCGGCAACGATGAGGTAGGCATTGGTTTCGAATGGCCCGAGCGGGGCGGCGGCGATTTTCATGAAATCAGGCGCTGAAGGCTTTGCGCAGCGCGGCCTCGATTTTTTCCGGCGGGCGCACGGCCTTGAACTCGCGGTTCACGAACGCGTGGATGGTGAAGCCTTCGACGAGCAGCTCGCCATCGCGCTCGACCTTGTAGGTGAGCTTGAGTCTCGCCATGGGCTTTTCGGCCAAGGTCACCGTGATGCGGACGCGGTCGTCGAAGCGGGAAGGGCGGTGGTAGGTCAGGCCGGTCTCGAGGACGGGCAGGAGGAAGCCTTCCTGCTCGAGTTGACGATAGGGGGTGCCGAGCTGGTCAAGCAGGGCGACGCGAGCCATCTCAAACCAAGGTAGGTAGTTGCCATGATAGGTGACGCCCATCGCATCGGTCTCAGCGAAGCGGACGCGGGTCTCGACGGTGGCCTGAAGCATGAGGCTGTTTTGGTGTCTGGCGGCGAATTTCCAACGCCAAACGGCGAGACGGAGGCTTCTCCTTGCTCCCGTGGGCTTCCTTCGCTGATGTCGGGGCATGGGTCAGCGCGAACGCTTCGTCATCTTCCTAGTAGGAGCCTTGCTGGGCATCGTACTTTTGCTCGGCGGCAAGTCCTGTGGCAGCGAGAAGAAGAATCAACTTCGGGCGGTCCGCTCTTCCTTGAGCATGGCTCCGATGATGTACGACTTCGCGGTCATGCAGAAGGGCTTCTACGGAAAATATGTCCTCTTCGAGCAAGTCGACGAGAAACAGGGTGGGGCGAAGGTTCGCACGCTCGTTACCGGCGGTACCCGTCGCTACACTCCCGAAGGCAAGGAGCTGCCCGAGGAACACATTCTGATTAAGGAGTCCTACGCTCCGGGTGTCGCCCTGGCCGAGGCCGGTCCGGTGGCGTCTTATGAGTTTACCTTCGCTGATCGCATCGCGATCAAACTGAAACCTGGCCATCAGGCCGCGGAGGTCTCGCTGCAGTCCGGAGATGTCGCCGCCGCCTGGCCCGGTCATGAAGAATCCCTCATCCGTCTCGACGCTTGGCGCCAACTACCTGGCGGTGCGCCTTGGGGTAATCTCGAGGCCTTAGTGCGCGAATTGAACGGCCATCCCGCCGTCGCTGAAGCCCGCCTACCTCGAATCAACTGGCAGGCCGAAGCGGACCTGATTAGGGCTAATTCACCCAAATGAGTACGACGCTGCAGCGCGAGGGTGGTCTGACCGTGGCGCTCAGCTTGACGGTCAATGTTATCATGGCTGGCGCCAAGCTCAGCGTGGGCATCATCGCCTCATCGCAGGCTCTCGTCGCTGACGGTATCCATTCGTTGGTCGATATCGCCGGTGATATTACGGCGATCATCGGGCTGAAGTTTGCGCACCTGCCGAAGGACGACGATCATCCTTATGGCCACCATCGTTTCTCGACCTTGGCGACGATGCTCATCTCGTCGCTGGTGCTGATTTTCTGCATCGGCCTAGCTTGGCAGTCGCTATCCGCCCTCGTTAGCGGTGCCGCCGCCGCAACCCCTGGCATCGCCGCCGCTTGGGTAGCCGGTGCCGCTTTACTGATCAAGGAAGGCTTCTATCAGTATGCGCGCCGTCAGGCCGAGCGCCTAGGTTCGCGGCTGCTGATGGCCAACGCTACGGACCATCGCGCCGACGCCATCGCCTCGCTGCTCGCGCTGGTCGCTGTCGTTGTGGCCAATGTTAATCCCGAATGGACGGCTCTGGATAAGGTTGTCGGCCTCGTGCTCGCCGGTTGGCTGGGTTCCGAGGGTATCAAACTCTTCAAAAGCGCCTGCGAAGATCTCTTGGATACCGCGCCGGCCGCGCACGTGTTGCGCGATCTTAGCGAACATATCCTAGCGGCACCGGGAGCCAAGGGTTTCCATGCCTTTCGTGCCCGTCGTCTGGGCGACCGCTTTGAGGTGGATTTCCACCTGCAGGTCGCCGAAGGCGCCACGGTCGCCGAAGGGCATGCTATCGCCGGCCGGATCAAGTCCGACATTCTCCGTTCGCATCCGGAGGTCATTTCAGTGTTAGTGCATGTCGAACCGGACGCCCCTGAGCACCGTAAGCAGGACGGGCACCACGGTTTCAACGCCTGAACTCAGGTTGCCTTCTGTGGCTGAAGGGGTTGGATGGGGACATGAGCTCGCCCCGTCTCCTGGTTGCCTTCCTGGCTACTGTCGTCTCCTTGACCGCCGTACCGGCAACGAACGTCGTCTTCATCTTTGCCGATGACCAGCGTGCCGACACCATTGCCGCGCTGGGCAATCCGGTCATCAAAACCCCGAACCTCGATCGTCTCGTGAAGCGCGGGGTCGCTTTCACCCGCGCCTATATGCAGGGCGGTAATGGCGGCGCGACGTGCGTGCCTTCGCGTGCGATGTTGCTCTCCGGTCGCTCGCTCGCCCAGATCGACGAGAAACTCCTGAAGCACGAGACCTGGCCGCACGCCTTTGGTGAAGCTGGTTATGCGACTTTCGCTGCCGGTAAATGGCACAACGGCCCGCCCGCTTTACCGAAGTCCTTCCAGCAGGCCCGAGCGCTCTTCGTGGGCGGTATGGCCAATCCCCTGAAAGCCCCGACCAGCGATATGCTGCCGACGGGTAAGCTGACCCCCGCAAAGATCTCCCCGAAGCACTTGTGTGAAGAGGCGACCGATGAGACGCTGGCGTTCCTGAAATCGCAGGATGGTAAGAAACCGTTCTTCTCCTATCTCGCCTTCGATGGCCCGCATGACCCGCACATCGTGCCCGACGGCTTTCCGGTGAAGTACGACGTCGCCTCGATTCCGTTGCCGCCGAACTTCCTGCCGCAGCACCCGTTCGACAATGGCGAGATGGTCGTCCGTGATGAACAGCTTCTGAGGTGGCCCCGCCCGGAAGCCGACGTGAAGCAGATGCTCTCCGAGTATTATCGCTACATCAGCTTCTTGGATGTGCAGGTCGGTCGTATCCTTGACGCCGTCGATGGGTCGCCTTTTGCCGCCAACACGATCATCGTCTACGCCGCTGACTCCGGCGTCGCCCGCGGTTCACACGGCCTCATCGGCAAGCAGAACCTCTATGAGCACTCCATGCGCGTGCCGCTCATCGTCGCCGGACCTGGCATCGTCTTCGACCGACGTAGTGACGCGATGTGCTACCTCTTCGACGTCATGCCCACGCTGGGTAAGCTGTGCGGCGTCGCGGCACCGAAGGATTCCCAAGGCAGCGAATTCTCGGAGGTCCTCAGGGATCCGTCCAAGTCTGCCCGCCCGTTCCTAATGTTCGGTTATAAGTCACTCCAGAAGGCGCTCAACGACGGACGCTGGAAGTTGATCCGCTACCCGCACGTCGACCGCACCCAGCTCTTCGACCTCCAGACCGACCCATATGAGACCACGGACCTATCCGCCGAGCCCGTCCAAGCAGAGCGACTCAAGGCCATGCTGGCCAAGCTGGCGGCCGAGATGAAGGCCGACGGTGACAATGACCCGCTGACCGCTGCGAAGATCGTGCCGGCCGAGTGGAAGGCCCCAACTAAGGTGCCCAAGCCCGGTCAGAAGGGATTCTGAATAACAAAAAGGGCAGGGCTAGTAATTTAGCCCTGCCCCTGTTTCGGACCCTCCTGTTTCCTTTACGCAGGCAGTAGGTACGGCTTGCGGCCAAACTTCTTGGCCAGCCATTCCTTGAGTTCGAGGAAGTCTTTCGGCGGCTCGACGGTGATCGTGAGCGGCTTGCCGGTCTGCGGGTGCGCTAAGGTGAGCTTATGGGCGTGGAGCATCACGCGGGGCATCGGCCAGCCAGTGTAGGTCGGGACGTCGAACTTACCGTAGGTGCGGTCGCCCAGGATCGGGTGCGTGATGTGCGCGAGGTGAACGCGGATCTGGTGCGTGCGGCCGGTGTGCGGGAAGGCCCGGACGAGCGCGGCATCGACGCCATATTTTTCTTCCACGCGCCAGTCGGTGATGGCTTCGCGGCCGTCTTCGCGGACGGCCATGCGCACGCGGACGGTGCGGTGGCGGTCGATGTTGGCGTTGATCACGCCGGAGAGCAGGCGCGGGGCCTTGTCGACGAGCGCGAGGTATTCCTTCTTGGCGGTGCGGGCGGCGAACTGCGCCACGAGCGCGTGGTAGGCCTTATCGGTCTTTGCGAGTACGATGACGCCGGAGGTTTCGCGGTCGAGACGATGCACAACGCCAGGGCGGGGCGCGCCGCCGGCCGGGGCGAGCTTGCCCTTCGTGTAATGCAGAAGGCCGTGGACGATCGAGACCTCGTCGGAACCCTGGACGGGGTGCGTGAGCAGGCCGGCGGGCTTGTTGACGGCGATGATGTGTGCGTCTTCGAAGAGGACTTCGATGGACATTTTAACCGGACGAGCGGTGGGTTCGCCGGGGGAGGGCAGGGCAACCTCGATGGCGTCGCCAGGGTTGAGCACTGTGCGGCGGTCGGCGGGCTGGCCGTTGACCTTCACCATGCCGAGGTCGAGGGCCTTCTGCACACGCGAGCGGCTTACGCCTTCAAGTAGGGTCGCGACAATCTTGTCGGCGCGGGCGGGTTCGAACTCGCTCGGGATACGCGTCTTGACGATCTCATCCGGGCGTAGCTCCTCGATCGGAGCCTTGGCGGGACGGGCCGCGTAGGGCACGTGCGGCGCCGGCTTGTTCTTGCGCTTCAGCGCCTTGGCCGTGCGGGCCTGCGGGCGCGATCCGAGGCGCTTGGGCTGGGCTTTCTTGGGTTTCTTGGGTTGGGCCATGTTATTTGGCCTTACCGAGGAGGTATGCGGGATTCAATTTTTGGAGGGGCTTGGGAAGGAAAAGGCCGTCTTTGCGGATCACCTGGCCGTCGAAACGGATCTCCCCGCCACCGTATTCGGGGCGCTGGATGCAGACCATGTCCCAGTGGATGGACGAATGGTTGCCATTGTCGGTGGTCTCGTAGCACTTGCCGGGCGTGAAGTGGAAGGAGCCCGCAATTTTCTCGTCGAACAGGATGTCCTGCATCGGGTTGAGGATGTGCGGATTGAAGGCGATGGCGAATTCGCCGATGAAGCGCGCGCCGCCGTCGGTATCGAGGATCTCGTTGAGGCGCTTGGTGTTGTTCGAGGTAGCCTCAACAATCTTGCCCTTGCGGAAGACCAGGCGGATATTCTCGAACGAGACGCCCTGGTAGATGGTCGCGCAATTGTACTGCAGGACGCCGTTGACGGAGTCCTTGATGGGCGCGGTGAAGACCTCGCCGTCGGGGATGTTATATTCGCCGCCGCAAGGGATGGCGTTCATACCCTTGATATTGAACTTCAGGTCGGTGCCCTGGCCGACGATGTGGACCTCGTCGGTCTTCATCATCGCCTGCTTGAGGGCTTCCATGCCTGGAATCATGCGCGAGTAGTCGAGCGTGCAGACGCGGAAGTAGAAATCGGCGAAGGCTTCGGTGCTCATCTTGGCCTGCTGGGCCATCGACGAGGTCGGCCAGCGGAGGACGACCCACTTGGTCTTGTTGACGCGGTGGTCGAGCACGGGACGCATCAGCTCACCGTTGAGCTTGGCCTGAGCGGCCGGGATGTCGCTGCCTTCGAAGATGTTGTCCGAACCGCGCACGGCGATGTAGGCTTGCATCTTCTTCATGCGGGCGAGCTCGTGGTCGGCGGCCAGCTTGAACTGTTCCTTGGTACCGCCCTTGACCATCTCGCGTCCGACGCGGGCCTTATGGAGGTTGACCATCGGGGTGGCGCCGCGTTCGCGAGCGGCCCGGATGAGGGCGATGACGAACTCCTCGGGGACGTCGTGGGCATCGATGAGCACGCTCTCCCCCTTCTTGAGACGGGTCGAGAAACCGCAGAGCACGTCGGCGAGCTTTCCGTAGCGAGGATCCATAATGCGGGTAAGTTGCGACCCCCTTGGCCCCTTTCCAAGCGTGAAAGGAGCGCTTGCGATGCCACGGGCTCCACGCACGGTGTCCGCATGTCCGATTCCTCGCCCTCAGCGCGCGCCCTGGCCTTGGCGGACGAGGCGGCGTTCGATTTCGCCATGGGCGACGAGGCGGCGGCGTTGACGAAGCTGCAGGCGGCGGTGTCCGCCGATCCAGCCTGCTTCGAAGCTTGGCTGGCCAAGGCCGAGGTGCACTTCGCCTCGCGTCAGTTGGACGAGGCCCTCGCAGCCGGCGAACAAGCCCTCGCCCTTCGCCCGAAGGACATCCACGTCCACACCTCGATGTCCCGTATTTGGATGGAGCGCGGCGATAAGATCAGGGCTGAGCATCACGGGGCCCAAGCTCGCATCCTCGGTTGGGGCGATCAGATCAAGGAGCCCGAAGGTAAGCAGCCGGGAGACTTGGCTTAGAGGACAAGAGGGAGGGAGGGCCCACGTGTCCTCCAATCTCTGGCCCGCGAACGCCCATTGTCTCAGGGGTGTGACACGGTGTCTCGAGTAAAAGCGGGAACAATGGGCCATTTAGGGGGTCGATAAGGGCTCGAAGCCGAGAAAACCCCCTAAATCGTTTGCTTAACCTCAGCAAAACGGCTTTGGCATCTGTTCTGCAAAGTCGCATACGTCCCCAACGACCACCCTCTACCCAAATACCCACCATGGCCAAAAACACCAAACCCAGCGTTAAGCCCCTCGGCGACCGCGTCCTCCTACAGCGCATCGAAGAAGCCGAAGAAATTAAGGGAGGCATCATCATCCCTGACTCCGCTAAGGAGAAGCCGCAGGAAGCCAAAGTCATCGCCCTCGGCACCGGCGCCCTCGACAAGGACGGCAAGAAAGTAGCCTTCAACGTTAAGGTCGGCGACAAGGTTCTCGTCGGCAAATACGCAGGCTCCGAAGTGAAGCTCGACGAAGTGATCTACCTCCTTCTCCGCGAAGAAGAGATCCTCGCCATCATCGAATAATCTCACCCCCACTAACTCTCAAACCATACTAATATGTCCAAGAAGCAGATTCTGTTCGACGAAGCCGCCCGCCGCAAGGTGCTCAATGGCGTCTCCATCCTCGCCCGTGCCGTCAAAGTCACCCTAGGCCCTAAGGGCCGTAATGTGATGATCGACAAGAAGTTCGGCGCCCCGAAGGTCACCAAGGACGGCGTCACTGTCGCCAAGGAGATCGAGCTCGACGATCCTTACGAAAATATGGGCGCCCAGATGGTGCGCGAAGTCGCCTCCAAGACCGCCGACAAGGCCGGTGACGGCACGACCACCGCGACCGTCCTGGCTGAAGCCATCTACAAGGAGGGCCTTCGCTTCGTCGCCGCTGGCGCCAACCCGATCTTCGTCAAGCGTGGCGTCGACAAGGCCACCGAAGCCATCGTCAAGGAACTCGCCGTGATTTCCAAGAAGGTCAAGGACCGCAAGGAAATCAAGCAGGTCGCTACCGTCTCCGCCAACTGGGACGAGTCCATCGGTGATATCATCGCCGAAGCCATGGACCGCGTGGGTAAGGACGGAACCATCACCGTCGAAGAAGCTAAGACCATCGAGACTACCCTCGACGTCGTCGAAGGTATGCAGTTCGACAAGGGTTACCTCTCCCCGTACTTCGCGACCAACGCCGAGACGCTCGAGGCCATCCTCGAAGACGCCTACATCCTCCTCTACGAGAAGAAGGTCAGCGCCATGAAGGACCTGCTGCCTCTCCTTCAGGAAGTCGCCAAGACCGGCAAGCCACTCCTAATCATCGCTGAGGAAATCGAAGGCGAAGCCCTCGCTACCCTCGTCGTCAACCGCCTCCGCGGCACGATCAACGTCTGCGCCGTCAAGGCTCCTGGCTTCGGCGACCGCCGCAAGGCCATGATGGAAGACATCGCTGTCCTCACTGGTGGCCGCTTCGTCACCGATGACCTCGGCATCAAGCTCGAGTCCGTCAAGGTGGCCGACCTCGGTCGCGCCAAGCGCATTGTCGCTGACAAGGAAAACACCACGATCATCCAGGGTGCCGGCAAGTCCGCCGACATTCAGGGCCGCGTGAAGCTCATCCGTCGCCAGATCGAAGAGACCACCTCCGACTACGATAAGGAAAAGCTCCAGGAACGCCTCGCCAAGCTGGCTGGCGGCGTCGCCGTCATCCACGTGGGTGCCGCGACCGAGACCGAACTCAAGGAGAAGAAGGACCGCGTCGACGACGCCCTGCACGCCACCCGTGCGGCCGTCGAAGAAGGCATCGTCCCTGGTGGTGGTGTCGCTCTCCTGCGCACCGTCAAGGCCATCGACGCTGTGATCAACTCCCTCGTCGGCGACGAAAAGATCGGCGCCCAAATCGTCCGTAAGGCGATCGAAGAGCCGCTCCGCACGCTGTGCTTCAACGCTGGCGTCGAAGGTTCCCTCATCGTCCAGGAAGTGATGCTCAAGCACAAGGGTGCCGAGGGTTACAACGTGGCGACCGGCGCTTACGAAGACCTTATCAAGGCCGGCGTCGTCGACCCGACCAAGGTCACCCGCACCGCGATCATTAACGCCGCCTCCGTGGCTGGCCTGCTGCTCACGACCGAGTGTCTCATCACCGACATGCCGGAGGATAACAAGCCTTCGGCTGGCGGCGACCACCACGACCACTGAGGTCACTGAGCAATCGCTCCCCGAACAACGGCGCCCAGGTGGGCGCCGTTTTTTGTGCCCGACGGTCTTGGCGCTCGGCGGGGCTTTCATTTTTACGACAAAGTCCCCGTCTGTACGGGTGGAATCACTAGTTTTATTGTCTCCTCCGGGTTGCCACACTTCACGGATACGTTTGTCTTTCACCCATACCCCCATGCGCCCCCTCGTCGCTTTTCTTTCCGTTTGCCTCACCGTCCTGGCCTCCGCGGCGCCCGCCGAAGGCCCGGTCCGCGTCTTGTATCTGGACGCCAGCGGCGATGAGCAGTCCGCCGTCGGTCCGCTCCATTCGCTGATGGCCGAGCTCGGCCGCGACGCGATCTGGTTCGATTATGCCTCGAGCCTCACGCCCGACTCCGCCACGCTCGAGCGCTACGACGCCCTGGCCGTCAAGGGTGCTGCTTCTGCGCTAGGATCACTACCGGTGCTGGTCGTCAAGGCCGACACGACTCCCGCGGCTTTCCGCGCCCAGCTCGAGGCCGCGCTATCGCCCGCCCGCAAGGCTAGCTGGCAGAAGTTCCTCGCGCAGCGTGAACCTGAAGTCCGCGAGAAGAATACCAACGTGGCCAACTACGAGAAGCGCCCCGAGCCGTTGACCTTCCAAAAGCCTTTCTCGGTCAAGGGCAGCATGGAGCGCACGCAGGTCCCGGCCGATATGAAGCTGGTGCTGTTCGCTTCCGAGCCCGATATCATGAAGCCGATTGCGTTCGCCTGGGATGCGCGTGGTCGCCTCTGGGTCTGCGAGACCTCCGACTATCCGCACGGCGTGAAGGAAGATCAGCAGCAGGGTAACGACCGCATCAAGATCTGTGAAGACACCGACGGAGATGGTAAAGCCGACAAGTTCACGGTCTTCGCCGATAAACTCAACATCCCGACGAGCCTCGTATTCGCCAACGGAGGCGTGATCGTCTCGCAGGCGCCGAACTTCGTCTTCCTCCAAGATACCGATGGCGATGACAAGGCCGACGTCCGCCATATCATCCTGACTGGATGGGGTATCCGCGACACCCACGCCCAGACGAGCAGCCTCTCCTACGGCTATGATAACTGGCTACGCGGTGCGGTTGGTTACAGCGGTTTCAGCGGGGAGATCGGTGGCCAGCCGAAATCCTTCGCGCAGGGCAGCTACCGTTTCTCCGCTGACGGTACCAAACTGGAATACCTGCATCAATTCACGAACAACACATGGGGTCAGAGTGCCAATGCTTCCGGTGACGATTTCGGCGGCACGGCCAATAACGCCCCGATCTTCTTCGGCGGCATCCCGGCCAACATTGTTCCGAAGGGCGCTCGCACGATGACGGCTAAGAAGATCAACCTCGTCGACAAGACGCACACGATCACCCCGAACTTCCGACAGGTCGACGTCATGGGCGGCTACACCGCCGCCGCCGGATCTAACTTTATTTACTCCGCTCACCTACCTCCACGACTGCAGGGTAAGGCGATGGTCTGCGAGCCCACGATGAAGGTCATCGCCCTCATGGACGTTCAGCCGGATGGCGCCGGTTACGTGGCTAAGGACGGCTACAGTCTGGTCGCCAGCTCCGATGAATGGATGTCGCCCGTGTTCTCGGCCGTCGGTCCGGACGGCGCAATCTGGTTCGCTGACTGGCAGAACTTCATCATCCAGCATAATCCCACCCCCAGCGTGGGTCGCGGTGGCTATGACGCCAAGACCGGCGTCGGTGGTGCGCACGAGAACGATCTGCGCGACCACGCCCGTGGTCGTATCTACCGCCTCGTCTGGGATAAGGCCGGCACTGGTGCCAAGGCCGCACAAGGCGACTCTTCCGACGAACTCATCGCCGGACTTTCCGGTAGCACCCAATACGGCCGACTGCAGGCCCAGCGCCTGATCGTCGAAGGCAAGAAGAAGGACCTCGCGCCCGCCCTTCGCGACCTCGTCATTAAGTCCTCCAAGGATGTCGCCGCCATCCATGCCCTCTGGTCCCTTCATGGTCTCGGCGAACTCGATACTGCCACGCACCAGGCCGCTTTACTTTCGTCGGCCGCTGGCTTGCGTCGTAATGCGATCCGAGCTCTCGGAAGCGACGAACCGGCGCAGAAGCTCCTCTTTGGTTCGGGCGTCGTCGCCGATAAGGATTCGACGACCCGTCTCGCTGCCCTAGTGAAGCTCGCCGATTTCCCGACGACCCCCGAAGTGCAGACGCTCGTCCGCCAGCTCGCCGCCGACGCGGCCGTCAAGTCCGACGAATGGCTTAACGAGGCCTCCCGTCTACTCGCGAAGAAGCATAAGACTGCCACCTTCGTCGAAGGGCCGAATCTGTTACCCAATCCGGGCTTCGAGGAACTAGCCGCGGACAAGAAGTTGCCTGCGGGTTGGAAGCGCCGTGATTATGGCGGCAGTAGCAAGCCCGGTAACAAGGCCGTCACATGGGCGATCGTCACCGACCCTGCACTTATCCATTCCGGTAAGAACGCGGTGCGCGTCATCGCGCGAGGCGACGACGACACGAGCCTCTTCGCCGACGTCGAGCTGAAGCCGAATACCGAGTATCGCCTGAGCGCCTGGATCAAGACCCACGCCATGCGCGGTAAGGCTAGCCTTAACGACCATATCGGTCGGGCCGAGACCGAGAAGGTCATCGCCCGCGAATCCGAATGGGGCGAAGTTGATGTCGTCTTCAACAGCGGCAATCGCACCAAGGCTAGCATCAATCTCTTGCAGGTGGCCTCTGGCGGCGACGCCATTTTTGACGACGTGAAACTCTGTGAACTTACCATGGTCGGCGATACTCCCGTGACCGCCGGCGTAGCCGCTCGCGGCGAGCAAATCTTCTGGAAGCATCCCATTGCCGCCTGTGCGATCTGTCACATGGTGGGCGGGAAGGGGAGCGCCATCGGCCCCGCGCTCGACGGCATCGCCACGCGTGCCACGCCGGCCTACATCCAAGAGTCCCTGCTCGAACCGAACAAGGTCCTCGCGAAGGGCTTCGAGAAGTTGGGCGTCTCGCCGATGCCGCCGATGGGATTGATCCTCAAGCCCCAGGAGCTCGAGGATGTGAAGGCCTTCCTTCAGACGCTGAATTAAGAGGTCGATTTCCCACGTCCCCAATCTGGTTGATTCGGGGCGAGCGCGTCCTATGCCTATCGACTATGTGCTCCGTCGAACTCAAGAAACCGATGCATCCTGCCCTTGTCCTTTTGGGGCTGGCCGCCGTGACCGGCGTCTCCGGTGCCATCTTATACTACGGCGTCCCGAATACCGAATTTCACGGCATGCAGACGGGTATATTTTTTCCGTTTGAAGTCGAGTTCGCCGATGCGCGCTTCATGGACAACAAGATCAAGTGCGAGTCCACGGAAGTCACCGCCGAGGTCCGCAAGGCCTTGCAGCAGATCAAGTCCGACTATCCGGTCGAAAAAGCCTACGTTACGCTGACCAACTATCCGTCGGGTTATAAGTTTCATGTCAGCTATGTGACCTATTACGGTCAGCGTCTGGCCCTCGGAGAAGAGAAACTGTTCCGCCGCGGCGTGCAGGTGGGTGAGCCGAAGATCGATGCGGAGCTGAAGTCCAAGGACGACGCTTTCGAGAAGGCCATCCGCGATGCCATCGAGGCCTACTTCAAATCCAAGGGCGCGCAGGGCTGAGCGCAGGGACAGGAGGCCGCTCCTGCTGAGTTACTACTTCGCCTTGGCTTCTTTGATTCGGACTTCCTTGGTTGCTGGACGGGCCTTCTGTGTCGCGGACCAGGTGGGCTGATCTCCTCCTTTGATTGACCAGACCGTCACATCGTCGATTTCCATATGGCCAGCCTCGAGTCCGGCAATCATTACCGCGTGAGGTTCGCTCTTGTAGCTGTCATGCTTACCGTAAAAGGACGGACCGTCCTGAAATTGAACGTAGATTTCATCTGCGCGACGTTCAGTCAACACCGTGTACCACTTCCCGGTCTCGAGCTTGAAGTCTTTGGCGGCATCGACCTGCAGGCTGTCGGCATCGGCGAGAAGCATCGCGCCGGCGGCGCCCCAGGAGATGCGGGAGATGTGGTGACCGAATTCCAGGAAGGGTGAGACCGACTTCCGGTTGGCGGCGTCGAAGGGTTTGCCATCAATCAAGCGGAAGGAGAACTTGACTACATATTCCGCCGGAGTGGCGTTAAGCACGATGCGGGGGTGGACGCCTTTATGCGTGTCGTGGGAACTTTGGTATTCCGGCGTGGAGGCCTGGCCCTTGAGGACGCCCTCTGCGACGGTCCAGCGCGTACCTTGATTCGGATTCCACGGCTGCGGGGCAGTCGCGTTCTTGGCTGCTGATCCGGCGGTTGCCTTGAGCTCGCGGGACTGGGAGAAGTTATCCGCAAAAATCACCATGTCGGTTTCCACCATCATGGGTTTCAGGTCTGCGGCAAGGGTGGTCAGGGGGATAAGGGCGATGAGGGCGAAGCGCATGGGGTTATACGTAGCATACACCGCGGCAGACCCTGGGTTGCACGCACTCGCAGAAAAGCCCCGGATTGCTCCGGGGCTCCTGCAAAGTGGGGTGATTGAGGGGACTTGAACCCCCGACCCCTGGTACCACAAACCAGTGCTCTAACCAACTGAGCTACAACCACCGTGCGTTCCTTCTTTTGCGGAAGGAAGCTCTATGCAGGGAATCCCGCGGGGATTGTCAAACCCGGACCCGAAAGCGCTGAAAAGCCCCGTCTAGCCTGAGGTTTGCCTTCTCGGCCGAGTTTTCCTCCCTTTATCCTTTCCCTTTGCCCCTGCGTATCGCTTTCTAACTTAACTTTATGTCTACGTTTTCCGACCTCGGTCTGCCCGAGCCAGTCCTGCGCTCCTTAGCCGAACACGGCTACGTGACCCCGACCCCCATTCAGGCTCAGGCGATTCCGGTCATCATGGCCCGCAAGGATCTCATCGGTGCTGCCCAGACCGGTACCGGTAAGACCGCCGCCTTCGCTCTCCCGACGCTTTCGCTCCTCGGTCCCGCCGCCGGCAAACCCCGTTGCCTCGTCCTCGTGCCGACACGCGAACTCGCCGTCCAAGTCGACGAAAACTTCCAGAAATACGGCAAGCACTTCGGCACCCGCACTGCGCTCCTTTACGGTGGTGTGGGCTACGGCGCCCAGGTCAAGGCGCTTGAAGAGGGCGTCGATGTCGTCATCGCGACCCCGGGCCGCCTGCTCGACCTGCATGAGCAGAAGATCCTGGACCTGAAGTCCATCCAGATGCTGATCATGGACGAAGTCGACCGCATGCTGGACATGGGCTTCATCGAGGACGTCACTCGCATCGTCAACTACTGCCCGAAGGACCGCCAGACGCTGCTCTTCTCCGCCACGATCTCCGACGCCATCGGCCGCATCGCGGGCTGGGCGCTTCGCGATCCGGTTACGATTGACGTTCGTACGGGCCTCGGCGCCGCCGATACGGTCGAACACGCGATCTACCCGGTCGACATCTTCCAGAAGTATGACCTGCTGCTGGCCCTGCTCAACAAGAGCGGTTACAAGTCCGTCATCGTCTTCACTCGCACCAAGCGCGATGCCGACCGTATTGCCGAGTGGATCGAAGGCCACGGCACGCCCGTCGCCACGATGCACGCCGACCGTTCGCAGTCCGAGCGAGCGGCCGCCCTTGCTGGCTTCAAGTCTGGTAAGTTCTCCATCATGGTGGCGACCGACATCGCTTCGCGCGGTCTGGATATCCGCGGTGTCACCCACGTCATTAATTACAACGTGCCGGAGCACGCCGAAGACTACGTCCACCGTATCGGACGCACTGGCCGCGCTTCCGCCGAAGGCGAAGCTTTTACGCTCTTCTCTCCGGACGAGATGCACCATCTCCAGCAGATCGAAGTTCTCCTGGGTCGCACCATCGAGCGCCGTAAGCTCGAAGATTTCCGTTACTATTCCGAACCGCAACTTACTCCGGGCAGCGCCAAGGCGGCGACCGCCTCGCGTAAGCGCAATCGCTGATCGTGTCCGTGCCCGCTTCCGAGCCTCCGATGCGGCGAGCCCTTGAGCTCGCCCGTCAGGCTTGGGGGCGTACGCAGCCCAACCCGATGGTCGGGGCGGTGATCACGGAAGGGGGTAAGATCGTCGCCGAAGGCTTTCACGCCAAGGCCGGCGACCCGCACGCCGAGGTGATGGCCTTGCGCACCTTGGGTCGTCAGCCCGCCGCGGACGCCATCCTGCACGTCACGCTCGAGCCCTGCTGCACGCATGGCCGCACGCCGCCGTGCGTCGATGCGATCCTGGCTTCCGGTATCCGCACCGTCGTCGTGGGCGCCCGCGATCCCAACCCGGCACACGCCGGTCATGGCCTCGACCTACTGCGTGCCAAGGGCGTCGCGGTTGTCGAAGGCGTGTTGGGCGACGAGTGCGCCGAGCTGAACCTCATCTTCAATCACTGGATCGTTCACGGCTCGCCCTTGGTTGCGATCAAGGTCGCCTCGACGCTCGACGGTAAGCTGACGTTGCCCGCGGGGCAGGGCAGGGCGATCATTGGCCCGGAATCGCGGACCTATGTCCATCGCCTGCGGCGGCTCTTTCCCGCTATCGCCGTCAGCGCCGATACCGCCCTCTCCGATAATCCTCGCCTGACCGCCCGCGGTGACGAGGGTGAGTCGTGCCCGGTGCGCTTCGTCTTGGACCGTCATTTCAAGACCGCCGGGCGTACCGGACTGAATCTCTTCCAGGACGCCCATCGCACCCGCACCATCGTCGTCGGTCTCGGCTCCGCCGCCAAGAAGTCCGACCTCGCCTGGTACGAGGCCGAGGGTATCAAGGTCTGGGTGCTGGTCGGCGACGAGGACTCGTTCCTCAAGGTCTGGGCCGAACGCTGCGCCCAAGAGAAGATCAGTGGTGTCCTGGTCGAAGCCGGTCCGCGCCTGGCGTCGGCCATGCTGTCGGCTGGGTCCGCCGATTATCTTTACGCCTTCGTCGCTCCGCGCACGGGCGATGCGGAAGCCCCAAGCTGGCATGACGGGGTAGCGCTCCCGGTGGGTGGACTGCGGACCTCCCTGGTGGGTTCTGACGCCCTTTATCAGGGTCATCTGGGGTAAGTCCTGCCGTTAGTCCCGAAAAGGCTCCTACGCAGAATTAGGGGTTATTCCGGCATCTAAAGCAGGCGAGGGGGTGTCTTTTTGTCCCAGACGAGTCGCCTTGCCTGTTTTGGCTCGACTTTTCAAGAAAAACTTACATCACAGCGAGTCCGCCTCCCTGTCCAAAGCAGAATGGCCCTAACCTTCTAAATCCTAACTACTTATGACAGAGAAAATCTTGGACCACAAGCGTAAGGAGAAGCCCTCCTTCACCTCTCTCATCGAGAAGAAGCGGGATGGGGGCGAGTTCACCGCCGACGAGATCCGTCAGATCGTCGACTCGGTGATGGATTCCGAAATGCCGGAGGCCCAGCAGGCTGCTTTGGCTATGGCGATATACTTCAAGCAGATGTCCGCCCAGGAAACCGCGCTCTTGGCCGAAGAGCTCCGTCTCTCCGGAGACGTCATCGACCTTGACCGTCTCACCCAGCCCAAGATTGCCAAGGTCTCGACTGGTGGCGTGGGCGATAAGACTTCCATGGTGCTCGGCCCGCTCGGCGCCGCCGCCGGCGTCATCATGCCCGGTATGAACGGCAAGGACGAAGAGTTCTGCATCTCGACCGTCGAGAAACTCAGCTCAATCCCGGGCTTCAAGGGTAAGGCCACGATGGACCAGTTCCGCCAGCAGCTCGAACGCGTGGGTTGCGCCGTCACCGAGCAGTGCAGCGAAATCGCTCCGGCCGATGATATCCTCTACAAACTCCGCCAGAAGACGGGTACGATTCCGTCCCTCCCGCTCATCACGGGTAGCATCCTCTCCAAGAAGCTCGCCGAAGGCTGCGAAGGCCTGGTGATCGACGTGAAATGGGGCAACGGTTCCTTTATCCGTGACCTCGAGCAGGCCAAGCAGCTCGCCCGCATCGTCACCCGCGTCGCCCGCTCGCTTAACCGCAAGTGCGTGGCCCTCGTGACCGACATCAACCAGCCTCTCGGCGACTCCGTCGGCACGGGCCTCGAAGTCCTTGAAGCCGTCCGCCTCCTGAAGGGAGAAGGCCCCGAAGACCTGCAGGACCTCGTCCTCAAATTGGGCATGGAAGTCGTGCGCCTCGCTGGCGTCGCCGGTTCGACCCTTTCCGCCAAGCAGACGGTCGAGAAGCACCTCAAGGACGGTTCCGCCCTCGAGAAGTTCAAGGCGATGGTTCGCGCCCAGGGTGGCAAGACCGACTGGATCGACGATCCCTCGAAGTTCCCCAAGGCGAAGTTCATCCGCAAGCTACCTGCACCGAAGCGTGGCTACGTGCACACCATCGACGCCGGCAAGATCGCCCAGGGCGTTCGTCTCCTCGCCACCCTCAAGGATGGCACGCTCGACCCGTCAGTCGGCGTCACCGAGATCCGCAAGGTCGGCACGCAGGTCAAGCAGGGTGAGCCGCTGATCATGATCCATTACAACGACGAGGCCAAGGTCGACGCCGCGCTGCCGTATTTCCGCGACGCCTACCGCCTCGCCCCCAAGCGTCCTAACATGCCCCCGCTCGTCGTCGAGCGCGTGGCCTAAGTCGGCCCGCGAGGAAAGAATCGAGCCGCGGAGCAATCCGCGGCTCTTTCGTTTTTAGCCCACGCCTTGAGGCGTACCGTCTGACTTCAGGATGAGGATGAGCTTCTGGCCGTCCTTGCCGGTGAGCTCCACTTCCACTTCAAGGGCGGTCTGTAGCTTGCGTACACCCTTAGGCCCCGAGATTTGTGCGCATCCGTGGGTATTGAGGAAGTCGGCAGCTTCGGCGCCGTTCTCGAGCATGACGAGGCGTCCCAGTAGCGTCTTTCCGTCGGCTGCACCGACTCCGAGTTTCGCCGAACGGTCGAGGAAAGTGTCGTCCAGTTGGGCCCAGCTAACCACGTCACCCGCGCTGAAAAGCTTTTCGCCCTCGCTCTTCACGGCGCTCAGTTCCGCCGGTGTCCCGCGCAGCGTCTCGACCGCCGGCTTGCAGCCGACCATCGATAGCATCGCAATGATTAGGACGAGCAGGTGTCGCATTATCAGCCCTTTCGGGCGAGCCGCTTATCGATCAAGGAAAGCCGGCAGGAGCGCGGGCGGTAGGTCCTTCAGCATCGACCCCATCCCTTTTTGGTGGGCGGTCACGACGACCACGAGATTGTCCGCGGGGAATATGAAGATGAATTGGCCGCCGGCACCGCGGCCTTCCATGGCGTGGTAGGACTTTTCGCCGATCTTGAAGTCATCGGTCCACCAGAAGTACCCGTACCCGTTCGTGGGGGAATTCTCATTGATACGCGAAGTGGCCTTGGCCACGTATTCGGCGGGAATCAGCTGTTCGCCGTGCCACTTGCCTTTGTCGAGGACGAGCAGGCCCCACTTGATCATATCGCGCGACAGGAGACCTGCGCCGGCGGCCGACTTGGGCAGGCCGCTGACAGTATCGGTCTCCCAGTTGTAATTGGTGATGCCGAGCTTGCCGAAGAGTTCCTTGCGGATGAATTCCTCCGCGGAGCCCGGTACGCTGGCCTGCACGACTTGCATGGCCATGCTGGGGTCTGAAGATTGATATTTGAAAGTGCGAGGAGCGCCTGGAATCGGCGCGCTATGTTGGAAATAGCCCTGAATCTGGCCTTGGCCTTTAAGTCCGGCCGGATTCTTGACGAGTTCTCCGACCTTGGTCTCGTCGATACGTACGCCCGACTTCATGTTCATCGCCTGCGCGAGGGTGACGTCCTTCGCGCCAGCGACGAATTTCGTAGGCTGCAGTTCCTTGAGGAAGGTCCAGACCGGACGATCAAGGTCCGACATCTTGAGGTGGCCGAGTTGGATCGCACGTCCGACAGCCATGGCCGTATAGGACTTGGTGATCGACATCTGATAGTGCGGGTAGTTTTGGCGGCCGCGGCGGTAATAGGACTCGAAGAGTAGCTGGCCGTGGTGGGCGACGAGGAGGCTGTCGATTTCGCCATATTTACCATCCGCGATCTCGTGGGCGAATTTCAGGACTGCGTCCTTCTGCGCGCCTTTGAGTTCTCCGACGGTAAGGCCATCCTTGAGTTCTTGTGGCTTGGTGCTGAGAAAGGGTTTCTCGAGGTCAGGCAGTTTGGCTTCTAGTGCGTAGGAGACGGCAGCCGCGTTGAGACCTGCGACCTCAGGTGCGAGGCCGTCGCTGGGTTCGGCGAGCAGGGCGGAGGCCGAGAGGAGCAGGAATGGGAGGCGGGCTTTCATTTGAGAGGTAAGGGATATGGAGCCGATTTTCTTAGCGCTTATGGCCTTTGAATCCGACCTTGGCGAGCATGGGGGCGATCTCAGGGTTGTCCATGAAGAGTTTCCAGCACAGGCCGGTGCGGTGGTTTTCGATCATCGCGATGATTGGCCCCTGGTCGATGGCCAGGTAAGACTGCGCGTACCAATCGAGGTCTGGATTGAAGGCATCCCGAAAGCCGTATTCGCCCCACAGCTTAGGACCGTAGTATTTATAGAGATGGCGAAGCGCCGCCATCGATTCTTTCGGGGCGTAGGGCATTGCGCTTAGGCAGGCGGTCGGAGCGATGGTGCCGAAATCTTTCTTCCCAGGGGCGGACGGTTGATATCGGTCTGGTCCGATGCTGGGCGTGAGCCCCCACACGTTCTCCCCGTAACCAGCATGTTTGCCAGGGTTGTCGATGGCATAGGCTCGGTGGATCAGCGTCGTGTTGCGGTTATTCGCGAAGTAGTCGCAGAAGGCGTCAGACTTGCCACGCGGATCGAACCCAATGAAGGAGTATTGGGTGAAGAAAAGCGGTTGACCCATACTGCTGCCGACGGATTGCCGGAGGCCGTAGTATTCCTTGCCGTTTGCGTAATGCTTGGAGCTTGCCCATCCTAGGGCATAACAATCAGATGGAATGGGATGCGTGGGCGAAGCGATTGCCAAGAGGTAAGCAATCATGCCTTCGTTCCAGCCCGTGATGCGCAGGTTCTTCTTCCAGCCGAAATTAGGCGACCAGTGCCAGTAGAGGGATTTTCCGCCTGACTCCTTGAGAAACCAATTCCAATCGACGGCCTTCCAGAGGCGATCCGCTCGCAGATGGATATCCCTTTCAACTGCTTCGTTGCGATTAAAATACTGCCGTGCCGCTAGCACGCCTTGCATTAGTAAGGCTGTCTCGAGGAGGTCGGCTCCGTCGTCGAATTCCGAGAAGGGGCGCGTTTTGCCGGTCTCACCATCGATCCAATGCGAAAAAGCCCCGTGATAGCGTTCGGCTTTGTCCTCCAGGAAGCTGAATATTTTTTGAACCCTAGCAGCAGCCTCAGGGCGAGTGATGAAGTGGCGTTCCGAACCGATGATGATGGCGTAAATGCCAAATCCCGTGCCCCCGGTAGCGCATTTGGGGTCAAAGTTGGAGCGTTCACGGATGAGTCCGCTGACGGGATGTGCGCCCTGCCAGAAATAGCGAAAGGTGGCGGCCTGAACGGAGGTCAGCAGTTGGTCGTCCGTCATGGCGGCGGGTGTTGCGGTGGCTATGGCGGATCTCATTGCAGGCCCTCCTTTGCCTGCTTCGAGAGTGATGCGATAGCTGTAGCTTTGTCCGTTAGTTCCTAAGAAGTCGCTGTACTCGCTCGGACGATATCCTTGGGCGATGACGGTGAACGGCCCGGAAGGCTTCTCGGCCCGTTCGATGGTATAGCGCTCCGCTCCAGTTGCGAGAGGCGTCCAAGTCAGGTCGACGCGACTATCATGGCCGATTGCGGTCAGGTCAGTTTGCTGGGCGGATCTGGCTTGCGATACCATCCCGGCTATCAGGAGGAAGGCGCAGAACAATCTCCCGAATCGGGGCATGACTTGGCTTTCAGCGGCCGAGCGTGGCGTTCAGGAACTGCTCCATCTCCGCCCAGGAGGATTTATCAGCGTCGGCGTTGTAGGCGGCGCCCTTGGAGTTGTCGCTACCGGCGGCCTTGTGCGTGAAGCTGTGGACGGCGCCAGGGTAATTGATGAGTTTATAGTCCACTCCGGAGGCTTTCATTTCGGCTTCGAAAGCGGCGACATCCTTGGCCGGGACGTAAGGGTCATCGGCGCCATGGAGGGCAAGGACCTTGGCCTTGATGTTCTTGCCGTCGGCCGGAGTGGGCGAGTCGAGGCCACCATGGAAACTAACAATGCCCTTGATGGCCGCGCCAGAGCGTGCGAGTTCGATCACGGTCGTGCCGCCGAAGCAGTAGCCGGTCGCGGCGATCTTCTCGGCATCGGTGCGGGCGTCGTGGCTGAGGACGTCGAGGGCGGCGTTGACGCGGGCTCGAAGTAGGGGGCGGTCGGCCTTGTATTTACCGGCTTCCTTGCCGGCGGCTGGAGGCTGCGGGCGGATGCCCTTGCCGTAGATGTCGGCGACGAGGACGTTGTAGCCCAGGGCGGCGAGTTTGCGCGCGGCTTCCTTCTCATGGTCACTGATACCGGTCCACTGGTGCACGACCAGCACGCCGGGGCGCTTGCCGCTCACGGCGTCGTCATAGGCCTGCCAGCCTTCACAGAGCACGTCGCCGGACTTATATTCCAGAGGCTTCTCGACGATGTTCGCGTAGAGCGGGCTGAAGGAACCGAGTACAGCGAGAAGGGAAGGCAGGAGGGCTTTCATGTCCGCCAATCTAGGAAATTCGTTTGCTAGCGCAAGCGCCTACCGAAAGCTTAGGCTAGGCCGCGCTTGGTCGACGCCGCGAAGTCCACGAAGGCCTTTACGATCCGGCCGGAGGCTTCGGGCAGCGCACGGGCCTTTTCGAGGGCCTGCGTGGTGTTGAGCCCGTCGCGGTAGAAAAGACGATGCATCACCTTGGCCGTCGCGATTTCTTCGTCGGAGAAGCCTGAACGTTTCAGGCCGACGGCGTTGATCATCTTGGTCTCGCACGGATTACCGTCGGCGATGACGAAGGGGGGGACATCTTGGACGCACTTTGAGCAGGCCGCGACCATCGCGTAGTCACCGATACGGCAGAACTGGTGGATGCCGGCGTTCCAGCCGATGTTCACGTGGTCACCGACGTGCACGTGGCCCGCGACGGCGGAATGGCTGGAAATGACGAGGTGATTACCGATCACGCAGTCATGCGCGACGTGAGAATAGGCCAGCAGGACGTTATCGTCGCCCAAGATGGTCCATTCGCCTTCCTGGGTGCCGAGGTGGACGCTGACGTATTCGCGAAACGTATTACGGGCGCCGACCTTGAGACCAGGCTTACCGGGTTTAGCCTTCAGGTCCTGTGTGCGGCCGCCGATGAAGGCGTAAGGGAAGATTTCGCACTGCGGGCCGAGCTGCGTGAAGCCCTCGACCGTCGCGTGGTGGTGCAGCACGCAGCCGTCGCCTAGAGTGACGTCGCCGCCCACGTAGGCGTAAGCGCCGATGACGACGTCCAGGCCGAGCTTGGCGCCGGCTTCGACGATCGCAGTAGGGTGGACTTGCGTGGACATCCGGTTCAGCCGTTAGGCGAGTCGGCGATACTGAAGAGTAGCTCGGCGGACGAGACGCACTCGCCGTTGACGAGGCACTCACACTCGGCGGCGGCGATGCGACCGCGGATCTTAGTGAGCTTAGCGCGGATCTCAAGGGTGTCGCCCGGCGTGACCGCCTTGCGGAACTTCACCTTATCGGCGCTCATGAAGAACACGACCTTCGGGGCTTCATCAGCGGCGCCGCGGCGCAGCATGATGAGGCCAGCGGCCTGGGCCATCGCCTCGATTTGCAGGACGCCCGGCATGACCGGCTGGCCGGGGAAGTGGCCTTGGAAGTAGGGTTCGTTAATGGTGACGTTCTTGATTGCGACGAGGGAGTCCTCGTTGATCTCCACTACGCGGTCGACCATCACGAACGGGTAGCGATGGGGTAGGGCATTAAGGATCTGGCGGATGTCGAGCGCCGTGCCAGCGGGGGCCGTCGGGGCTTCGACTTTCGGGCCGGCGGGAGCGGCTTTGGCCTTGGGGGCCTTGGATTCTTGCCACTGCTTGCGGACGGCCGCGGCGAGGCGGGCGTTGAGCGCGTGTCCCGGGCGGACAGCGATGATGTGGGCCTTGAGACGGATGCCCGCGAGGACGATGTCGCCGACGACATCGAGGATCTTATGACGGACTAGCTCGTCCTTGAAGCGCAGGGGCTCCTTGCTGACAATCTTGTCGCCCTTGAGGATGATGGCGGAGTCGAGCGTGCCTCCCTTGATGAGACCCTTCTCGATTAGCCCTTCGATGTCCTCGTAGATGGTGAACGTGCGGGCCGGGGCGATCTGCGCTTCGTAGGTCTCGGCGTCGATGTCGATAGTCAGGTGCTGCGTGTGGATGCCGCGGTCGTCGGCGGACGTGCACGTGATGCGCAGTCCGTCGAAGGGCAGGGCGATGATGGAGCGGCTGCCTTCGTTAATCGTAATCGGATGCGTGAGTGTGAACGTTTCGCGCTGGGCTTCCTGTTCGACGATGCCGCACTGGTGAATGAGCGTCGTGAACGGGCGGGCCGAGCCGTCGACAATCGGCGGCTCGGAGGCGTCGAGCTCGATGATGGCGTTGTCCACGGCCATGCCGCTCAGGGCCGAGAGTACGTGCTCGATCGTGTGCAACTTGACGGCATCGGAGGAGACGGTGGTCTTGCGCTCAAGTTCGGTGATCATCTCGGATACCGGACGGACCTCAGGCTTGCCGAAAAGGTCGATGCGACGGAAGACTAGGCCGGTGTTGGGGGCACCCGGTTTCAGGGTCAGGGTGACTTCCTGACCGGTGTGGAGAGCTTTGCCCTTTACGGAGGCTTCTTTGCCGAGGGTGCGCTGTTTCATACCGTTCACACAGTTATTCACACCCCCCTGCCTCTGTAAAGGCCTACTTTCGAGGGGTTTGGGGTAGAATTCACCAAGTCGGGGACAGGGACACGGGCAGGGCTAGTTAAGGCCAAAATAGGGCTAGGGCTTGGGCAGGGAAGTTGAGATGCAGAAGGGCTGCAAGATGAGGCCAACAAGGAATAACGAACGGTGAACGATTTGTGGCACGTGCAGCATGCAGCGGGTGACTTCATCGGTGTGAACAAAGCGTCTCCGATCCCTGTCCCTAGCCCTGTCCCTGCCCCTCGCAGCGATCAATATCGGTGCGTTCACTTGTTCACACGGGGCCGCGGTTCCTTGACACTTCGCAGCGCCGGGCAAATCGTCCGCACGTGCTGCTGGTCATCGATAACTACGATTCGTTCACCTACAACCTGGTCCAATACTTCGGGCAGTTGGGCGTGGAGCAGAAGGTGTACCGTAACGACCAGATCACGGTGGAGGAAGCGCTCGCGCTGAATCCTGACCGTGTGATGATTTCGCCGGGTCCGTGCTCGCCTGCCGAAGCCGGTGTCTCGTGCGCGATGATCAAGGCCTTTGCTGGCAAGAAGCCGATCCTCGGCGTCTGCCTCGGCCACCAGGCCATCGGCCATGCCTTCGGCGGCAAAGTCATCCGCGCCCCGCACCTGATGCACGGCAAGACCTCGCCGGTGCTCCACAATAACACCGATGTCTTCAAGGGCCTGCCTTCGCCTTTCGCCGCGACCCGCTACCACTCGCTGGTCGTCGAGCGTGCCACCTTCCCCGCCGCCCTTGAGGTGACGGCCTGGACCGAAGATGGTCTCGTGATGGGCCTGCGCCACCGCGAGCTTCCAATCTGGGGAGTCCAGTTCCATCCGGAGTCCTTCGCCACCGAGCATGGCCTCCAACTCCTGGGGAATTTCCTCAAACTCTGAGCGATGTTCTGCCCGCGCTGCAATCACGAGGATACGAAGGTCCTAGAGACCCGCCTCGGGAAGGGTAACCATTCCATCCGCCGTCGTCGCGAGTGCCTAGCGTGCGATCATCGCTTCAGCACCATCGAGGAAATCGTCCGCGAAGGCATGGTCGTCGTGAAGCGCAACGGCGCCCGCGAGGAGTTCGATATCGGTAAAATTGCCTCGGGCGTCCGCAAGGCCACCGACAAGCGCCCCATCGAACTCGAACGTATCAATTTAATGATCTCGGAGATCGTCGAGAACCTGCAGGTTAAGTTCGGCGACGAGGTCCCCTCCAGCGCCATCGGCGAGGAGATTATGACGCTTCTCCAGTCGGTCGACCAGATCGCCTACGTCCGCTTCGCCAGCGTCTACCGTGAGTTCCGTGATATTGATGAGCTCGCCAAGGCCATCGATCAGCTCCGCAAGGGAGGAAAGATCAAGTGACCGCCGCGCTGCCTAAATCGATCCGCCTTCGCACGCTCAACGCGTTACTGGCTTCGATGGTGGGCACCGCTCCCCAGCTCCGCAGCGACGTCGATGCGGTGCTGCGCGTGTTCGAGGCCGACGACGAGACTGATCCACGCCTCAACGCCGCGGACCTCGCCGCTGCGGCTGCCCAGATCTTCCGCCTGCTTTCACCGGACCGGGCGGTGCCTACGGTCGCCGTGCTCGATCATCGCGCCGATCCTTTCGACGCCCTCTGGGCGCATGAACGCGTCGAAGCTGCCCTCGCCACGACCGGCGAAGCCGCCGATGTGCTCTTCTGGGTCGTCGGCCTACAGGATCAGTATCTCTCTGGCACCCGTGCCCGTTCGACCCGCTGGCGCGCCGCCTACGATGAAGCGGTCGACACGGTGCAAGGTCTCGTCGCCCGCCAGGCCGGCCGCCGTCGCGTGACGGTCGTTGTCCTCTGACTTTCCATGAGCGCCCCGAAGACGCTGTTCCAAAAGATCGCCGACAAGGAGATTCCTGCGAAGCTCATCCATGAGGACGCTGTCTGCGTGGCCTTCCATGATATCGCCCCGCAGGCCCCGACGCACATCCTCATCGTGCCACGTAAGGCTATCCCGCGCGTCGCCGAGGCGACGGTGGAAGACCAGGCTACCCTTGGGCATCTGCTGCTCGTCGCCGGCCAACTTTCCCGTCAGCTCGGTCTGGCCAAGGGCTTCCGCGTCGTGATTAACAACGGCCCGGACGGTGGCGAGTCGGTCCCGCACTTGCACGTGCATCTGCTGGGTGGACGCGCCCTCGATTGGCCGCCAGGCTGAGTCCATGAGCGTACCCGAACCCTGCCTCGTCCTCGACGGCTCCGCCCGCGCCGGAGTCCGGGTGGGAGTTCTCTCGGGCGGTCGCTGGGTAGGGCAGGGCGTCTCGCCTGACGGCGCCTTGGAAGGCCTCTTCGGCTGCGTCGAGGCGGCCTTGGCCGAGTCCAAGCTGAAGCTCGGCGATATCCGCTCCTTCGCCCTGTGTGTCGGCCCTGGCTCCGTACTCGGCATCCGCATCGCTGCGCTGGCTGTCCGTTCGTGGTCCGCGCTCGAGCCTCGTCCGATCTTCGTCTGGGAATCGCTTGCCAGCATCGCCCGCTCCGCGATGGTCGCCGGTGAGAAGGGGTCGTTCCTCGTCGCCGTCGAATCCCGTCTGAAGCGCTGGCATGCACTCGAGGTTTCCACTGATGGTTCGCTGGGCGTACCTTTCGAAGCCGAAGCCGCACAGTTAAATTCCGCCGGCTGTCGCGTGCTCGCTTCGAGCGAAGCCGCTCCGGCCGTGTTGACGTCGCACGTCGCCGTCCCGCATCCGTGGTTGGCCTTGCCGACCTTCTTCACTCAGCCTGGTTTCCTTCGCGAGGAGTCGCGCCCCGACGCGTTGAATGTCGCCAACGATTTTGCCACCTGGTCCGGGGAGCGCCACCGCTGATGAGCGCCTCATCGAATGCTTCCGCCGCGCGCGCCTGGGTCGAAATCGACCTTCCGGCGATCGACCGCAACGTCGGTCGCATCAAGCAGGCACTTCCGCCCCACGTACGTTATGTCGCGGTGGTGAAGGCCAATGCCTACGGCCACGGCATGCCCGAGGTCGCCACGCGTCTCCTGCAGGCCGGCGTGGATTGCTTCGCCGTGGCGAATGTCGCCGAAGCCGCGAATCTGCGCGAGATTGGCCATGACGCCGATATCCTACTACTTAGTCCCATCTTGCCGGGCGAACTGCCGCGAGCGTTGGCCCTCGGCCTCGACATCACCCTTAACTCCTTGGACGAAGCAAAGGCGCTCGCCGCCGCGGCCGCGAAGTCGGGACTTAGGGCGAAGGTGCACGTCAAAGTCGACACCGGCATGGGGCGTGCCGGGGTCTGGCATGATCAGGCTGCCGAGCTCTTTGCGTTCGTTCAGTCCGCCGGCTTCGAATGGCGTGGCGTCTTCACGCATTTCTCCGACGCCGATAGCGATGCGACCTACACCGCTGGCCAGCGGGCTATCTTCCTCAAACTGTTGGAGCTAATTCCTACCTCCGTCCGTGTCGGCCTGATGATCCACGCTGACAACAGCGCCGGACTCGAAAGCTTTTCCGCTTCTGCACCTTTTAACGCCGTGCGCGTCGGCTTAATGCAATACGGCCTGCCGCCTTCGACGGGTTCGTTCCTCGCGAGCCTGCGTCCGGAGCCCGTGCTTTCTTTTCATGCGCGCGTGGTGCTCGTGAAAGACCTGCCGGCTGGTACCGCCGTCAGTTATAACCGGACCAAGACCCTTTCACGTCCGACCCGCGTGGCCATCGTCGCTGTGGGCTATGGCGACGGCGTGCCGACCGCTGCGAGCAATCGCGGTTTCTTCCTCGTGAGGGGTCAGCGTTGCCCGATCCTCGGTCGCGTGACCATGGATCAGACCATCGTCGACGTCACCGATGTCGCCGGTGCGGCTGTGGGCGATATCGCGACCATCCTTGGCGCGCAGGGTGCCGATCGCATCACCGTGGCAGAGTTCTGCGCCTGGTCGGATTGTATCCCGTGGGAAGCGCTTTGTACGCTTACCCAGCGCGTGCAGCGGGTCTACCGTACCGACCGCACCTGATATGAAGGCCTTCTTCCGCTTTACATTGCTCTGCGTCCTCGTGGTCGGGTCGCGGGCGGCTGATGACGTTGTCGCCACGGCGGTAGCCTATACCAAGGCCCATCCGCTGGGCGACGTCCCGGCCAGCTTCGTTGCGGCAGATTATTGCGGCGACCTGCGCGACCTCCCCATAGGCGTCTTTGATTCGGGTGTCGGTGGCCTGACGGTCCTCGAGGCCATCAAGGCACATGACCGCCATGATAACCTCACCGGGGCAGACGGTGCGGATGGCGTGCCCGACTTCGCCGGCGAACGCTTCGTTTATTTCGGCGATCAGGCCAACATGCCCTACGGAAATTATTCCGCAGTGGGTCGCACGGATTTCTTGCGGGAGCTCATCCTACGTGACGCCTTGTTCCTGCTCGGTCGTCGCCAGGCGAACGGCACGAAGCCGCCGGTGAAGGCCATCGTCATCGCCTGCAATACCGCCACCGCTTATGGTCTCGAAGACATCCGGGCCGCCGTGAAGGCCTGGGGCATTCCGGTCATCGTCATCGGAGTCGTCGAAGCTGGCGCCCAAGGCCTGGCTGAGACCGCCGATGGCGCGCAGGGTGGGGTCGCCGTGCTCGCCACCGTGGGCACCTGCGCCTCCAACGCCTATCCCAAGGCCATCGCCAAGGTTACTGGCCGTCCGGTCCGCCAACTCGGCTCGGCAAGCCTCGCCGCTGCGATTGAGGGTGATCCTTCGGTGAAGACCCCCATCCGCGATATCATCCGCGCCGATGTTGGCGCGTTCCTGAAGTCCGCCGCCGCCGACGGAGCGGCACCGATCGACACCGTGATGCTCGGGTGCACTCATTATCCGCTGGTCGCCGACGAGATTGCTGCGGCCTTCGCTTATTGGCGTGACCAGCCCGACGCCGATGGCCGCAAACCGTATGCCGCGCTCGTTGCGCCCCGGCTCAAGCAGGTGAACCCCGCCGCTTGGACGGCCGAGGCCCTCTGGCGTTCGCTCCACGGCGCCAAGATGGTGGCTGTGACGAAGCCTAGGTTTGGCGACCAGTTCTACCTCTCTGTCCCGAATCCGAAATGGCCGGGTGTGGGTCTGGCCGCCGATGGCTCGCTGGCTTATGATTTTAAATATGGTCGAACCGAAGGGCAGCTCGATCGCCAGGATACGATCAATGTACGCATGACCACGGACAAACTGCCGGGCGCGACGGCGGGACTTGTCCGCGACAAGCTGCCGCTAACGTGGCGCAGTCTGCAAGCGGCACGCTAATTTCAGGCAGCCTTCTTCGGGTCGGACTTGGGCTTATCGTCTTTCTTACCGTCCTTGGACTTGTCGCCTTCTATTGTGACAGAGGTGACTGCCTCCTTCATGGCTTCTTCGAACTCGGGCCCGCCGTAGGTACCGCTGTAGATGATGACTTTCTTCGAATTCACGACGTAGCAATAGGGGACGAAATTAGCGGAACCGGGAGGCCGTTTGTTCACGCTGGCCGCGATGGTGAATTCCGCCCCGATTTTTTTCGCAAATTTTCCCAGTTCGGCGATTTCCTTGTTGCCGAGGAGCTCAAAGGAGACGGCCAGCCCTACCATCTTCCCGTCGGCCGCGGCGACGTCCTTTTGCACTCTCCCCAGGATGTCGTCCGGGTTATAGTCTTGTTTGTAGACGAAAAGACAGATCAGCATGCCTTTGTCCTTGAGGGTCTTTTCGGTGAGCGTTGGTCCGTATACTGTCTTACCCCAGCTGAGGTCATTGAGCGTATACTTTTTGGCCTTTGGTTCGGCGGCCAAGACGATCAGCGGAGCTAGGAAAAGTAAAAGGGATTTCATTTCGAAAAGATGGCTCCCGGCCTCACTTGGACAATCTGATTTTTCATAAGGGAAAAGCCTTACTTTTTGCTCACTTCAGGGCTTCCCTGCGTCAATTTCTCTACCGATGTCCCTGAATAGTCGGTACATGACGAGGCCGCCGACCCCGCCGGCCTGCCAGAGGAACGTCACAAGCGGTAGGTCCAGGAGGTTTCCGATCAGGAAGTAGGGCAGGTAGCCGGCGAAGCTCCAGAGGGCCGTGCTGATTGCGGTGCTGTCCATCGGAACGGAGGGACGGAAAATCATCTGCACTCCCCACACTGTACTGGCCGCGGCGAGCAGGTGCAGCTGCGGCGCGGTCAGGAATCCCAGTTCTTTGGGGAGGAACTGTGCGAAGATTGCCAGGAGGAACAGTAGAGAACTGAGGAGGCGGGTGGCCGCCTCGATGCCGTTGCGTTCGCGCGTCGGGATGAGCTGGTCGCTGCCGAAGCCCGAAGAGGTCTCGGCGCCGCGCGGCTGGGAGCCGAGGCCCCAGAGCATGCAGTCCAGTAGGAAGCGAATCATGCGGCGATGTGTTCGAGGATGATAGGGGTAGCCGGCGATCTGAGCATCAGGGGGTATCCCTATGCTGTCCTTGTCTGCCGCTTACGCAAGCCTCCCGACTCAGGCTGGCTGCTTGCCGTCGCGCAACGTGCCGACCAGGAAGGCGGCTCCGAAAAGGCACAGGCTTAGCCACGTGCTTTCGGGCGACTCTTTATTGCTTAAGGTGTATGCGGCGTAAGGCGTGAGGGTCCAGATACCGATGCTGGTCGCAGTCCGATCTCCGGGGATATCCTTACGGTAAAGGGTTAACGCCAGCCACATGAGAGGCAGGATGTTAAGCCAGTATACTTCGTTGGCCGTGAGGAAGTCACCCTTCGTCAGGTGCAGCTCAATGCCGACGGCCACCGTCAATAGCATGCTTGCCCTTGAGAGGCCCTTTTCAACTACGTCAGGGGTTCGGTCGTTCTCCAACGCGGTGAGTCCGGCCGGCCCACGCATGACCCAGTAGCGTCCTAGAATGATTAGGACTAAGAAGACAGGCATATACGGGACCATGTCTTCTTAGGAAGCCGTTTACTTCTTAAAGCCGAAATACTGGCTGGCGTTGCCGTAGCAGACGTCCGCGATCAGGCGTTCGTTCCAATCCTGGCGGTCCGGGAT
>Ga0209190_1000216_pt1 | contig 41762 bp, 41 predicted proteins | sample M_140205_XF_Meta_FD_187315 | JGI IMG/M metagenome (GOLD analysis project Ga0209190, IMG submission 187315) | Freshwater microbial communities from Lake Montjoie, Canada to study carbon cycling - M_140205_XF_MetaG (SPAdes) (version 2) | ecosystem: Environmental > Aquatic > Freshwater > Lake...
TTCATAAATCATATCCGTTGTTAAATCAGTTATCCTCTTCGAGATAACATTGCTTGTATGTAGAATGTAATTACTAGCATTCAAATCATTAAAGTTTGCTTTAGTAACTAAGATATTGCTTGTTGCTACTATGTAATTACTAGCATTCAAATCATTAGTATCCAACGTTGTTTGCAAAGCAGTAATACCTGATATAGGGATGTCTATTAAATTATCTCCTTTACCCGAAAATAACGTAGCACTTATTGTTCCATTCACATTTAATTTATTTGCTAAATTTACTGAAGTGCCTATTCCAACATTACCATTGCTATCGATAGTCAACCTTGCAGCAGACGAAGAAATACCTGAAGATGTATGAAATTGAATATCGCTTGCATCTCCTGTATAGGTAGTTGACGTTATTTTGCTTCTTGTTTCCGATGAATATGAAGGTATTCCAAACTCAATCCCAGAAACTTGCGACGAAGCATTTGTATCCGCTTCAATTCTCACTAAATTGTTATTAGAACTAACCACGTGAAGTTTCTTTGAAGGCGTAGAAGTCCCGATACCAACATTACCATCACTCGCTACTACCATTCTTTCAATATGCGAAGCACCAGTTAAAAATCTAAATTTATTATTATCATATATAGCAGTCCCATTATCATAAGAGAACTCTAGCCTTTTATTACTGCTATAGCCATACAAATTCATAGTAGCCCCATTAACCCAATTTGTATTCAATTTAATATCTCCGTCATATACTTCTAATTTCGAAGAAGGATTACTTGTTCCAATACCAAGTCTTCTATTAGTATTATCCCATTTCAAATTACTATTCTGTAATACATCGTTTGTCCCATTGCCTACCAATAACTGCCCCACTGCTAATGAACCTACACCAGTTCCTCCCTTATCTACGCTTAAAATTGATGTATCTAAATTCGCCGAAGTAACGCTAGTTGTTGTAATAGCAAATGATACTACATTTGAACTATCAGTATATGTTATATTGCCACTTTCATCAATACCTAATGTTATCTTCTTGCTATCATTATTCAACTGCACAGAATTTATATTGATATTTTTATAAATCCCTGAAATATCCTTAATATCTATGTTAGAAGTCGCATCCCTTGATATAATTACATTGTCTAAATATATGCTGCTGCCAGATAAATACAAATCCTTCCATTTCTTTTCATATGAGCCCAGATTATAGGTATTACTAGCACCTGGCAATATATTTCCATCAATTGTTAAATTACCTATAATATCTAATGTAGTGCGGGGTAATGTAGTGCCAATACCTATATACCCTACATTTGTTAGGTTCATAACATTACTAATAATATTACTAGAGCCACTTTGAATACAAAAAAGCGAATTTGAATTTACTATTCGCCAATCCGTTTCAAAATTATTTGAAGAGAAAACGTTAGTATTACCATTAATAAACTCTATATTTGTTGTTCTATCACCTGAGGAACGAATATCTTGCAATCTTAAAGCAACATTATTTTGAACTAAATGTATTAATTTTTTAGGGTTAGTAGTTCCATATCCAACATTTAATATATTATTCATTAATGAATTTTCAGTTATTCTTTAATACTACTTTTAATAAATATAATTTATAAATATATTAACACATTGCGATACTCGCGCAAATATATAAAGTTATAATTATATTATCAAATATATATAATGGAACAAAGAAATCTCTATCTATATTGGGTAGGCGAGGAATATACCTTAATTACTATATTGCGAAACTTGATATATTTGCATTCAACAAATGGCGTTGGCTATAAAATACATTTAATCAATGAAAAAAATATAAGAGATTATGTAGAAGATATACCAAGTTATTTTAGTAGTTTATGCCCTGCGCATCAGGCTGATTTTGTAAGAGTTAATGTTATTTGCAAATATGGAGGCATATGGATGGATAGCGATACGCTTGTCTTGAATTCGCTCGATAGTGTGTTTGAACACCTTGATAGCAACAATGGATTTTTTATAAAACAAAACAATCAAATATTGTGGAATGGGGTATTTGGAAGTAGAGCTAACACCCCCATTATGATTGAATGGAAAAAAAGAATTAGAACCTTATTAGATGCCAATATGGGTAAAATAGGGTGGTGTGATATTGGCAATGATATGCTTGAAGATATGTATCATAAAACCCCGCATTTATATGAAAATTATACCATCTTTAATGGGTTAAATAATGTTTATCCAGTTAATTGGGATAAATGTGAAAAGGAATATATTGATGAACCATATGAACATTATAAGGAAATTATTCGCGAATACCAACCTTTCATCGCATTAATTAATTATGTATATAAAAAGCTCGTAGGTAAAACCGAGAAGGAAATATTGGAAGGTAAGATGCCAATTAATTATTTTATTAATAAGTCTTTTGAAAATATGAAATCATAGAATTATATTGCTCTTTAGGTTATAAATTAGAAAGCAGAGGGTATGATAGCGTATTGATATTTTGATATATAATAAATTAGTTCAATAAATATTGCAATTTATAAAAAAATGATAGGAATGCTTAATTACTTAAGCAAGAGCAGCAAAGCGCACAAAGGAATAAACAAAGAATGAACATCTCAATCGCTGACGTTAAGAACATCGTGCATATCGGAAATATCAAAAGTAGGTCTGCGAATGCTAAGAAGGGCTGGGCATTGGAATATGTATGCGATAAAGAAACACAGAAAAAAGAAAATGGGCGGATATATTTTATTATTGTCGACGATGAAATATGGAAGATAGGGTCGTCCGAATGCAAAGGAGGGATTAAGAATACCTTTGCGTTTTATGAAGGAGGTTTGTCAGGGTCGCCGTCAATACGAACATTTGGAATAAACCTGCTAATATCAGAGCAAATCAATATTGGCAAAACTATACAGGTGTATGCCCTATTTATAGAGCCAATAAAAATAGTAATAAATGGGCTATTATCTTCCATTGAAAAGATAACATACCCGCAAATAAAGGTTATGGAGGATTTATGTCGCGAAGATTATAAAAATGCATATGGCGTATATCCTAAATGGAATTTTCAAGAAAAGGGGGAGAAATGGCCCGATCATATCAAAAATGCTTACAAAGAACACGTCGATGCTCATTAAGCATTAAGCATTATTGCTTTGCCCATTTTATTATGATTATTTCGTGGCTTTCTTTAATATTATTATTTGTATTTTTTTGCCTATTTTTACCTATTCGCGTTTCACCTTGCCCGTATGTATATTGCCATTCAGGGAATACGAATATACAATCCTCATACAAATCTCGGATTTTAGAGCAATTATTATAAGTCATTATAAACCCACCTTCGTGTTTTTTCAGCATATCTGCTAGTTTTATGTGGTCAAAATTATTGTGATGGATGGCAAAGTTGCAATTTGGATACATACCTTTAAACATCTTACTATCTCCATTCAAATAATAAGGGGGGTCTAAAAATAGAAAGTCGTTTGCGTGGTTCTCTAAAATATCCTCGAATGAACTACAAGATACTTGTAAGTTAATTAAATTCAATTCTTTAATCTTTTCTATTCTTCTTTTGAATTTATCCTTATTAATTTCATTTGAACTGGGCCATCCTAGAAACATTGGTCCGTAAGACAACGTCATATTATAGTAATAATATACTGCCTGATTGATAGCGTTATTATCCAACTTCGTCAAATCCTCCTCCTTCAATTCTATTTTATTCTTAGTTTTATAATGTAAATCTGTGGGCTTTATTTTATCCCAGTAATTCAATAAAACGTGCCTGTTATACGTGAATTCCTCTTGTGTTATTTCGAATTTCTTAAGTTCATTTATGAAATCCTCTTTGTGATGTATGAGAACATTCCAGAAATTAGCCAGCATATTAAAGACATCATAGCCTATCACTTCAATTCCCAACATACTTGAAAGACATAATTCAACTGAGCCGCCCCCAAAGAATGGCGAAACTATCTTCTTTTCTTTTAATTTTGGCAAGTTTTCTAAGATTAATCCGATTGCTTTACTTTTGCCCCCTGCATATCGTATAGGTGATATGCATATCCTTTTATAGGAGCCGTTTTTATTCTTAATCTTTTTCAAGAAAACCTTTAAATAGTCTTCGTCTCTTTCATATTGTCTAATAGTATCATCCATTATTGCAATACAATAATACAATAAATACAATATATATTCTTTAAATCTATAGAATTCTAATCATTTTTTTATTATAATATAAGATTTATATAAGATTTATATTATATATATTTTTAAAAATGTCTATAAAATTATCTAATCTATTTTCTAAATCTATCGATGTAGGAGATGATACGAATGTAGAAAGCAAGGTTGTTCAAAAGGAAGTAAAGGAACTGAAGGAACTGAAGGAAGTAAAGGAAGGAAAGGAACAATCGAGTGATGATTGGTGGTATCCTTCGAAAAATGGTAAAAAAAGGGTAATGTTATGTGGAACATATCCCATTGGAGCGAGCAATGGATATTCAAAGGTCGTCTATTATATTTCAAAATATCTAGGGATATATGATGATATCGAATTAACAATCTATGGGTTCCAAAATATAAAATGTGCGGATAGTTATGCGATACGCAATGATATCCCGTCAAATGTTAAAATACACGACGCGATGGCAACTGAAAATCCTCGTCGTAATGGCTTCGGTGAATTAGAAATAAGCAAGTATATTAAAGAAAACCCTCAAGATGTCATCATTATATTTAATGATAACGTTGTGACTTCAGCATTAGTGAATAATATTATGAATGATTGCGGAAAGCAAAAAAGCAAGTTTAAATTAATATCTTATATGGATCAGGTGTATCCCTATCAAAAGAAGGACTATATCAATTTATTAAACAAGTATATTGATGGGATTGTCGCGTTCACTCCGTATTGGATGGATATAGCTAAGAAATTGGGAATAAGAGATAATATGCCGATGTATAGTTTTCCTCACGGCTTTGATACAAACATATATTATCCGATACCAACAAATATCGCGAGAACATTCTTTAATTACGACGAAGACGCTTTTATTGTTTTAAATCTCAATAGAAATCAGCCACGTAAATGCTGGGATCATACCATTATAGCGTGGGTTGAATTTGTAGAAAGGCACTATTTAGCCAATGTATTAAATAAGAAAGGAAATAGCGCAACAAATAAACATACGCGAAGACCTGTGAAATTAATTGTAGGAACCAGCATTGATGCATATTGGGATTTAATGGACGTTCTAGAGAATGAAGTTAAATTCAGAAATGTCCCTCTGGATTATGTTAAAAACACTATAATAGAAGTGTCGAACCCTCAGCAATTATCAGACAAAGAGATTAATATATTATACAATTGCTGCGATGTCGGATGCAATAACTGCAATGGTGGAGGGTTTGAATTAACTATCTTTGAGTGTTTAGCATTAGGTAAGCCGCAGGTATCTTCTTTTGTAGGAGGTATCCGCGAATATTTAACGGACAGCAATTCTACACCCATTCGTTCGACTATTTACCAATACTTAGATAATAAAGGAACTGGTATAGGAGGCAAAGCGGAAATCACAGACCCTCACGATTTTGCAGAGGCATTCTGGAAATACTTTAGTAATCCCGAATTAGCAAATAAACACGGCACAAAAGGACGCGAGAATATCTTAAAACATTATCGTTGGGAAACGCTCGTAGCATATTTCTATAACAATGTTCTCAAGAAGTTATAAGCGCGGCTATATAAAAAATGATATACACAAATATATAAGTATTATAATTCAAAATGGATTTACAAATTGAAGCAATAACCACATCATTTGCAAGTAATAAAACTAAAATAATTATAATTAAAATTCAAAAATGGTTTCGGGGATGTGTTTTGAGATTAAAACAATTACCTTTAATTATGTATAAAATTCAAAAATATTTGAAAATACAAATGTTTCAGTTTTCAACACAAAATGAAGATGGTAGAATAAATAGTTGTATCGATGAAGATGTAGTAATTAAACTACTTATTGAAAAGTTTGGTAAAAAAATAAAAAAACCAAAAATTAGAATGTGGTATGATATTTTAGCATTTGATTATATCTATGGATGGGTTCCAATCAATATAAAAACAACTACTACAATAACAAGCGATAATACTGGTAATTTAGCGATGTGTGTATATGCTTATACGAATGAAATGTTAGATATTCATAGCGATACATCTTATGAAAATGGTAAGATGAGTGAATTACTTTTCAATAAATTAAAAGCAACCCAATATAACACTAATAACAAAAAGGATTATTATTTCGTAGTGTTAAATAAAACAAATGCGAGTGATGTAATTGTCAATAGTGTAAAGGGTTTGACAATATTAACACCAAATATAAATAACTTACCTTTTCAAGTTTGTTGGGATAAAAATAGGACATTCAAATATGAAAATATAAATAAAAAATAAAACAATTTATATATTGCTTACATAAACCTAAACCAAGTTGGAAAGAAACCTTTATGTCAAATATAAGGACATTGGATTTATAGATATTCACTAGGAATGTAAGAATTACATATTTGTCGATGCCCTATTTTGAACCTTCCAGAAAACATAAAATTATCCTTAAATTTATCACTATTCATATAAGATACTATATTTTTTAAATTACATATTTTTTTTGGCACAAGCATTATTAAACCTCCTCCAAAATAATTTACATTACCTAAAAATGCTACATCATGCTTTCTTGTTATATTATAAATATAAATACAATCTTTACCGCGATTTGTTTGTATTGTAGTGATATTTCTTGGCGCACCCCATTCAAACCAGTTATTTTCATTAAACTTCCTTATTCTCCTTTCAATAAGTTCTTTTTTATGATGTGATAAATATGTGTTAATTTTCTCATTTTCACAAGGGTAATTTTCAATATATATATATTTATCTACTTTATCTGCGCCATTTAATACTTCTATATTACCAATTTCCTCATTTTTATAAACTTCTTCTTTTCCAGTAACAAGACCAACATAAATATTAAAATAGTCTTGAAACATCACACTATTATTATTTTCTTCTTTTCCAAAAGTAATTAGCCCTTTGCAGTTTGTAATATAAAGTGTTTTGTCATTATATAAAATCCGTTTATCAATTAAATTATTTTTACAATATCTAAAAACAATAATATCGATAGATGCATTCTCAAACATTTTTTCATTATGAGGATGGAATATATGAGTAAATGTTCCATTTATCATCATTATATTTAATAATTTAGATGCACTTGTTAATTTAAGAAAATCAGATGGAACAATAAATATCAATTCTCCATTTACTTCAAGTAAATTATAACATTTTTCGGTAAAATCAATATACAGGTTGCCTTTTTTAGTCCGAACATAAGGAGGGTTTCCCACGATGGTTTTGTATGTTTTTGTAAATTTTTGTGTCATAAAATCTCCATAAATAACCTTGTCTTTTTGTATTTTATCCAATAATATAATATTTGTATCAATTTCATACATATCAAATGTAATACTTGGTATTTTATCTGTAATAAATGTAATTAAATCACCTTGCCCTATAGATGGCTCTAAAATATTAGATGGACTATTCAAGATAAACTCAAATACCTTTTCTTTGAGTTCATTATTGGTTGTAAAATATTGCCCTAATTTATGTTTTGTTGTCATAGTTGGTAGCGCAGTGTTTATAATATCTTCTAAATCATTTTTTTCTTTTATACCTATAATTTCATTAAGTTTTGTTTCATTACTAGAAGGCAGTTTTTTATTGATATGTTCCTTTTGACTAAATTGTTCTCCACTATAAAATACCATTTTTTTAGTTATATACATAGTATATATTTCTTTGTGTAATTATATGTATATCGCAAACATATAATTACTATAAAAAATAAATTAGGATATTATCTTACCGCGCTGCAGCAGTGTTATTACTAGCAAGATAGTTGAGTTTGAGGCGGTTGTGAAGATGTTTGAGGAGTTGATTTAGAAGATGATTGAGAACTATTTGATGATGATACAATTAGCGGGGATACATAATGGATTTCGCAATAAGAACCATCTGAATAATATTGATATTGTGGGTATTGATATTGCGGGTATTGATATTGCGGGTATTGATATTGTGGGTATTGATATTGTGGGTATTGATATTGCGGGTATTGATAATATGAAGGCTGCTGAGGAACATACTGAGGTTGCTGAGGAACATACGAAGGCTGCTGAGGAACATACGAAGGCTGCTGAGGAACATATTGAGGCTGCATATCATAATATTGATGATAATAAGGGGCGACTTGCGGAAGTTCAGCAACAATGGTAGGGTTAGTTTCGTATTTATTCATTTTATAAATATATATAGCACCATATATTTATATAACTTTTCATTTCTATAGCAGACATCTATTTTTCTTAACTAATTCATCAGATTTCGGTGAAAAATTGTTATTGCTAATATCTACATCTTCAGGGATATTTTCTTCTAAAAGCCTTTTATACATAATAGTTTCTATTTCGCTATTCATATAAGTATCGCTAATATTAAAGGTATTCTCGCTACTATTTTTAGTATCACTTTCAATTGTCCCATATTTTGACGGAATAAATTGCTGATAATCGGTAATATTTAGTTTGTCAAAGGATGTATATGGGTAAATCACAATATTGTCTTCGGATACGACCCCAACAATTTTCACTAGTATAACATTAATGATTTCGCCATTTGTTATCGCGACAAGTTTAACGTGCTTCCCTTGAAACTTTCCAGCGCGGTATAGTATCATATCGATATCAAACATATAATATGACGGATATACTTTGTGCGTTCGGTATCTCAGCATAATATCGTGAACAATCTGTATTTTCTGTTTTTTATCTTCACTTGGCAAATCCATTGCATCGCTATTTAATCTTTTAATAGCAAATTCAAATATTTTATCATAATACGATACCAACTTGTTCTTTTCGCTATTATCTCTCAATATTTTAGGATTAAGCCAGTCATTCCATTCACTCCCTTCAACCGCTATAATAAGTTCTTCGCATTTGCTTTTAAACACTTCTTTTAACTTATCATTATAGGTTTTGTTATCAAACTCATAGTAATATACATTGACCGCCTCCTTTTTAATATTAACATCATAGGGAATACTTGAATTAATTGTGTGCCTATTCCAAGGATATTCGCCAGTATTTTCATACATTAGCCGAATATTATATGGCTTATATTTAAATTGGTTTTCATAATCAATCTCTCCAGTATTTTGGTTGAACTTTTCGATATTAACAGGCTTCTCTATAGTCATTGTTAACTTCACATATTGATATATGATAATATTGAAGATTACTATGATTAATATGACTGATATAACCTTCGTAATATTAATCATAATATTAATCATATTATTCATATTATTCATATTATTCATATTATTCATATTATTTTTCATTATTCTATAAGTCTCTATAATCTAATAAGGAAATTATTGTATTTAAATTATTTTTTTCTCTTTCATCAAAATCATTCTCAAAAACATAGTCAGGCTTTTCGGGTTTCTTACCATTTTCATCGTATTCGCAATTATGACACAAGGGGGTATTTAAATTAACGTCCGTGTATTTTGTAAAACCCAATCTTTTTACACCAACAGGGAATTCGCAATAGTTCCCTTTTATACAACCACCTCTATTATTGGGATAATTGGTATTTGATTTGAAATAAGGGCATTCTTCATCTGTCTCGCATTTCTTATCCCAAAAACTATAATAATTTTTTGGTGTTCCATCGATATTATAATACGAATCGCATTCAAACTTATTCGTAATCTCGCCATTCCCATAACACCCATAGAAACCGCCTTTATTGCTTTTATCGTAATCTTCTTTTACGGCTTCTAAGTAATCCACAGGCATTTCTAAGCGCGATACAAAGTTCTCTACAGCGCTTACTAGGTCATATCTCATAATAGGCAACAGGCTTGTTTCTGTGCTTAAATATAAGTCATTGTTTTTAGTGTCCCCGTCCTTTGTGTAATAATACTTAATTGTATTGTAGTTTTCTTTGATGAATGGATAGTATGCTTTAATTCTATGAATATCCACGTCCTTAAATCCATTAATATAATATCGCTGAAAGAAGATGAAGTTCATATATTCGCTATTCAATACCACGTATGTGAATAGATAATCAAATATTTTATCAGTATTCTCAAAATCCCGCTCAGTTATTTTTTTAAGATATATATTATTACTATTTAAGTTGTATCCTTTGATGAATGCTTGTATGAATAAATAATCGCTCATAGACATATATGCGATTACTTTGCCTTCGATATCCCAAACGCAATCTTCTTTGCGCAATACTTTATTGCTAACGCAAACAAATATGCCTTCTTTGTAAGTGCTATTAGCCGCCTTATTATTTAGCACATAATAGTTTATATAGGGGTCTATTAATAATTGTATATTCGCATCAGTATCTTCAATCCCTTCAAAGCCTTTAATGTTCTTTATAGTATTTTTATCTATTATATTAGTTCTCTTAACATCGTCTATAATGGTCGCAAGATTTCTGCTATCTACAAACATATATTCTTCTCCCGCATTAGCCGCGTCTCCTGCGTTAGCCGCTATTGCCGCTAAGGTTTTTTCGGATACATCCTTTACATTTAATAAATTGTCTGTTATTATTATTTGTTTGCTTATAAAATGCTCCTTATTATTCGGATATATCTCTATAGATTTTATAATAATAACTACTGCAATAATTAATATAAGTATCAAAGATATATATACTGAATTCATTTTTTTCTTTCCTTATTAAAATAATAGATAAAGAATGCTTTCTAGAAAAATCATAACTCTTTTAATATACATAATATTACTCGCAGTATTATTTGCTATTCAACCAAAACTATTTTTTGATAACGAAGGGAATATGAAATGTTTCGGATTTGATACAAATAATAGCAAAGCTGACGAAGCAAATACTATTTTACCGCTAATATTATTTGTTCCTTTCATTGCAATATTATCATATCTAGTAATACTAATTATTGAAATGATATATACATAAATTATAATTATTGTTATAATGTTATAATTAAATATGCAAAGCGAACCAGCACCTAAGGCACCTAAGGCACCCAAAGAACCTAAAGCACCGAGAACACTACGAGTTCCCAAAGAACCTAAAGCACCTAAAGCACCGAGAACACTAAGAGCGCCCAAAGAACCTAAGGCACCCAAAGAACCTAAGGCACCCAAAGAACCTAAGGCACCTAAAGCACCGAGAACACCGAGAACACCACGAGTTCCCAAAGAACCTAAAGAACCGAAGAATTCCGAAACTGATTTGGGCAATATAACGGATACGTCGGACAATACCCAGCAAATATTAGTGCATAATAATGAAGACAATAGTTATATAAGAACTTTATGCGGAAACCATAATATCTATAGTAGTATTTTGATATGGCTTAAAACATTTAATTATGACATTAAGATTTCTGCACAAAGTTGTATAATTGTCGCGGGACCGACAAGTATCGGTAAATCCTACTCTATAAATAGTATATGCAATTACTTAAATTATGAGATTACATTAATAGATAATAATAACTGCTATAATTCGCAATATTTGAAAGACATCATATACAAATCGACATCATCTTCGTTTATCCAAATACTTACTAATAATTTTAAGAAGAAGGTTATCATCATAGATAACTTCGATTCGCTTTTCATTTCTGATAAAACAATTAACTTGACTTTATTAAGAATACTACTGGACAACAAACTAAAGAATATCCCTATAATATGCGTGTCAAATAATGATATTATAAAAAAAATAGGGGATATTAAAAAGGTATGCAATATATATACATTGTCTACGCCAAACGACAAAGAGATTACTGAGATATTGCAATGTAAAAATGTGGATATTCATAATATTGATAAACTTTGCTCTAATTCAAATGGCAATTTAAATAAACTATTCAGAGATATTCATAATGACAACAATGATATATTATATAGCGATAGCATTGAGAATGCTAGTGATATAAATATATTATATGGTAATATTTTTAATAGGTCGCAGACAAAGAAAATACTTATTAAGGATCCTTGGATGATACCTCTGAAGTTTCACGAGAACTTAATAATAAATCTAAATAATCGCAATATATCGCTAAATAAATATAATGAATATTACAAAAGTTTTATGTATATAATGTGCATATATGATTATTATATGTTCAAAGAGAATATAGAGTTTTGCGTCGAATTATTCGCATCAAAGGTATATTTCCTATCTATTTTAAAATACAAAAAGAACTCCACATCAAACATTGGTAATTTTACGAAGATGCTAAGTTATTTATCGCTACAGAAGAAGAATATAAAGAACAACTACAATATCAAGAATATGCCCTTATATCAATTATCAAATTATCATATTAGTTTATGTAATAGAAAATTTATTTCCTTTAATTAGATAATTAAAATAAAATAAATGGAAGCAGTTAAAAACGTAGAGCCTAAAAATGTTAATGACGGAGGTATAATGGCTTCGGTGTCAAATGCTATCAGTAATTCGCAACCTGCTGCGACGAATACCGCTGCGAATGCTGCGAATGCTGCGAATGCTGCCGATGCCGCGAATGCCGCAGTATCTGCTGCAGCAAATGCTTCTGCCAATGCCAGTTCCGCCGCTTCTGCCGCTGCATCTGCAGTATCAAATGCCGCTGCATCTGCCTCCGAAAACGCCAAAGCCGCTATAGCTTCCGCGTCCGTTGATAATGCGAAGGCGGCTATTACGAATATGCTAAGTTTTAATGAGAATATCTTCTATTTAATAATTTTCCTAGTTTTAATAACAATAATCGTAGGCTACACTCTATACTACATTATAACCGACAATATATTATATCAACAAAAGGTTGAAGTGTCGGGCACAGAAGTTCCTATAATATGTAATGAATTGTCTGAGTTTAAAATTAGCAGGAACTTAACAAATTCAAATGGTATTAAGCGCTCATACGGGTTCTGGATTTATATCAATGATATTAATAAATATTCTGGAAATTTCAGGCATATCGCTCACGTCGGTGATAAGCACGAGAATATCAAAAATGCTTCTCCTTACATATTTTTAGACAAAACCACTAACCAAATACACTTCCGATTTGCTCCTAATGAGGATACAATAATAACGACTACAGATAGATTAAATAATATAGGAGCGGATGTTAATAAATTACTTAAATATGATAATGCAAATAAAAGATGTGGAATAACTATTAAATATGTTCCCATACAAAGATGGGTTCACGTCGTAGTTGTTATATCCGATGCTAATAGCGGTGTTGTATATACCTATATTGATGGCGAATTATCGGATGTCGAAGATAATAAAAATTTTGCAAATAAATTACATCTTCACGAACTTAATTTCGAGAATACTGGAAATCTATATGTCGGTGGCAGCGCATTAAATTCGGTTGTAGATACGATGGGATTTTCTGGATTAATGTCTAAATTCACGCTATATAACTATGATTTAAATAAGAATGATATATACAAAGAATACAACAAAGGACCGCTAAATGGATTATTAACAAGTATGGGTATAGGCAGTTATGGATTAAGAAACCCCGTCTATAAACTAAATACTATAAGTTAATAAGTTAAGATACAAGGTATTTATTGAGGATACCCGCCGCCAATTAATGAATAATTAATTTTTTTTAATTTCCATATTTAAAATAGATAAGGTATAATAATTATAATGGAAATAAACCCTTTAATTCAAGTTATAATATCCTTGATTATATTGCTATTAATGGGATATATTGGATATAATATATATTTAATCGAGCTTCAAAATATGTTTCAGGGAGAAAATGATATACGCAAAGAGGTCTCTATATTAAGCGGCACTTATGATTTTAGTAATAGCGAGGTAAGATATAGCACTCAAAATAAATCGCAATTAAATTATAAGAATATTAAACCCTCTATAAATCAAGAAGGTGGCGCAGAATACTCTTATAATTTTTGGTTATTTGTTGATCAGGAAAAATTACAATCAAGATCAGGCGTTGAAAATAATGACTATATATTGTTTTTAAAAGGAGAGAAGAACCTTTACGCGAGCGATAAATTCAATTATAACTGCGCGAATGTTGATAAAACTTACAATCCTGTAATAATAACTAAAAATCCTCTTGTAAGATTATCAGGAGACGGGAAAAAGATAGCAGTCGAATATAATAATATATATACGGCTGATTCATTCCAGCAGAGCGCTTCATATAAAAGTTGCAGCGAAATAAATTCAAAGAATTGGAATGAGAGAAATAAAAAGATGCTTGGTATTTATGATATTGATTTTAATAATAAATGGTTTATGGTTACCATAGTTATGAAAGAGGTCGCCGATAGTAATAATGTTTTATCTATAAATAAGGCTTCGTGTAAAATGTATATTAATGGTGTTAAATTATTAGATAAAAAGGTTGAGACCAAATATATGAATAATATATATTCGGCTACATTTAAAAATAATAGCTCGCCGTTTTATATTAATCCTAATATTGATGCATCATTTATTGAATCTGCTAAAAACCCGTTTGGCAAACCAAATAAAGAAAACCAAATAAAGATAGCAGATATAAAATATTATAATTACGCTATTAATGAAGACATAATTGCATCATTAAGTAACAAAGGGTTCAATACAGAAATTGCGGTAACTGCGACGAATGATAACAAATTAGCAAAATATAGTATGGTATCCGTCGAAGATATGGAATACAATAAGATAAGGGAATTATAACACCTTATAACACCTTATAACACCTTATAACACCTTATAAAGTTATAATAATTATGTATATATAAAATACTAATGCCTCCTAGAATATTATTAAGTGAGTTATATAGTTTAAAAGAGAAGAAGGAACATGCGAAATACAAAACATTTGACAAAATTATAGAGATATGCCATAAAAAGATTAAGCATACGGCGACTATAGGTGGAATGAATATATTCTATGAAATACCATATTATATGTATGGAAAACCATTGTATAAAATTACAGACTGCATCGAATATATAGTAAAATCCTTAAGAAATAACGGGCTATATGTTCAGATACTCCCAGAACCAAACAATAATACGCTATATATATCTTGGAACCCTAGCGAAGTATCTTCAAATGTTAAGAGTTTAGGTTATACAGGGAAATTATTATAGGGACTTCTTTTTATTATTAGAATATATTTTGATATATTAGAATACAATAAATATATGGAAATAATATTAAGCGACGAGCAATGTTTGCAATGGATAAAAGACCCTAGTATATCTCCATATATTAATAATTATCGGTATTTAAAGGATGGTATACAATTTAAGAGATTTAATAGGAAACAAGTTTTGACTAATAATAAAACTCTCAACAATCCTAGAATTTTTATTAATAAGATTAAAAATTCATGTTTTTATAATACCGCGCTAAGGCAAAAAATAAGAGATAGAATTAAAGAATATACAGATAACAAAATTCCTCGATTATACACATTAAATGATAAATGGGCGTATGCGAGTGAAGAAATGAAAACCACTGACCCTGAATTTGCGAAGATAGATTATACAATGCCATATTATACAATCGAACAATGTATGCGTTGGGTAAATAATGATCTAATAGACCCCCGAGAAAATGTTAGTTTAGAGCAAAATAGTCGCATATATATTGAATTATTATATACGACTATGCAGTATGGGATAGATATTACAAGCTTAGAAACTAATTTGCGCAAAAAAAGTAGAAAGCAAAGGGATAGAACCAATAATGAAAATACACTTGAGATTATAGAAGGTATAACTAAGCGATTAAAATATATGAAAGAAAATGATAAATATTTCCTAACTCATAATATAACGTCTTTTGATGACTTATTAGACGTTAATGCATTACCAAATGCATCATCGAGAAAACCAAAATCAAATAATACATTTGGGGTGTCATCACTTTCTTCATCGTCCGTTAAAAGTTTGACCCTTGATGAAAAAATAAAATTAAGAGACAAGACTTTGATGACGGACGTAGGTGAAAAATTGGAATACGAATATACTCGCCAGAAAAAACTCAAGAAAAAGGGGCAGAAGCAAAGTGATAATGGTAATAATAGGATATTTGCTATTTTTCTAAAGTTTATTGAAGCCCTTAATGAAGAAATATGGAAGGATGATGATGACCAAATATGCAATAATATATTAAGCGGTGGCATAAATGAAGAACATATGATGGAGATTACAAAACCAATAAAAGAATATTATGATAATAATCGTAATGGCGTATATGCAGAAGACCTTTCTAATAATGTTGATAATCTTTTTAGAATTGTAAGGAAATTTATTTTAAATATCTATGCGCAACTTTTAAACCCGCGTTATAAACTATATACCGAGATTGAGACCTTCTCATATTATAATAAGTTATATGATTTTGAAGAATGTTTAATAATAGATAGAATAAATACATTATTACGACAATATTTACAAGATTATAGACCACCATTAAATGATGTTATATTTTCATATTTTCTAAAATTGATATATGATGTAATACCATATAACTTTGTAATACATGGTTCCTTAAATAAACCTGAAATAAACAGAGAAAAGCGAAAAAAACTAAATAACCAAGATGATGATTATGAAAATTATTATTATAAAGTATTATATGCTAATAATAAAAGCAAGGATAGCAATATTCAATATAGATTGCCTGTAGGGAAAGGATTTATTAATGGTAAGGCTTTAATGAGAAAGTTTGCTTCCATCAAAAGCCCTAATCTCTTTTGGTATTTTAATGATGATGTTGCATACAAAATATTTGTTACAGATGATGATAATGAAAACGATTTTACATACGAAGAATGCAAAAATTGGGTAATGATGCCTATAATAAACCCGCGAACATTTAAGAGGATATCAATAGATTCGCCAATATACAATAGGCTATTATGCATGACTTATCAATATGACTGCAATTTAATACCGCGTATGATTACGTCTCGCGGTTCTCTTATTATTGATGCATTAAAGAGTGTTATAAAGGGAATATTAAAGCAAACGGGGAAACCAGCGCAAACGAGGGAACAATTGGAGAGTTATTTGATTGATAGGCAATTTCTAAAAGAAAAAGGCAGAGAACTTTTAAAGTTATCTCCAGATATTATAGGGTTGAAATGGAAGGATTATGGTGGTAAAAAACCAAGAAATCGAATTGATATTACTGCGTATAGCGAAGCGCTAGTGTCGGCATTTGAGAATAAAATCAAGAGAGATAAGATTGCATCAAGAAGTTCGCAAGACCCTGTCGCTTTTTATGTGTTTTTTACTAAGACTGAATGGGCTAAAATTGGAATAACAAATTTAACAAAGGATAGTTTCATTAAAGTTAAAGCACATTATTATATTCCAGTTGTTGATATTACGCCTACTATACAGGTTAATAAACCTGCAATTGAAAGAAAAAGCAACTATTTTGCTTGGAACCCCTATAATATTGTTAATTATTTACGCTGGGTAATGCAGCCCAATAAAGATCCTGTAACAGAGCAAATAATAGCAACGGATAGCCCTACATACAATAAAATATTTGAAAACGCATTAATGTTTGATAGTAATATTCAACCTATTAATATTACTGCGAATGGACTGAATTTTAAAAAAAAGATATTGAGAGAAAAGAAGAAGAATTTGGGTATAGTTAGTGTAGTAAAAGCGGCTACATCAAAAGGTATAAAAGCGAGTAATGTATCTGCTGCTGAAAAAGCGGATATTATAAATAAAAGTGAAATATGCACTAGTATTAATAACATATATACTGATAATGACACTGACGCAAAATATGTAGATTTTAAAGAGAAGATGCTCAAAATGTGCTATAAATATTTGGATAAAAGAACGAATTGCGATTTAGCAGAAATCAGGGGTAAAATAGATGACCAGTTCATTAAACCTAATAAGATTGAAGCAAAGGAATTTGTATATTATGAGGGTTCCGCGTTAGCTTCTATAATTGTATATTATGAATTGAACGATATTAAAAACAAAATATACAACAAAGGATTACAGAATAATTATATTAATTATTATAAAAAGATATTCAATGTATATATAAATGAAATTGTAGAAATAGATGGGGAACTCCACCAAAACGAAAAGAGAGCCGTTGATTTAGGAGGTGTTAGCAGAGAGTTTTTCACAAAATTATTTGAAGAATTATTTAGCAACAAAGAGAATAAAAAGCGACCATTTATACTACCTGAGGAAAATAGCAGTTCTAATAGGTATTACATAAATCCCAATTTTGAACCCGATGAAAAGTTTAGAAATGTTATAAAATTTATTAGAGCCTACATACAAGATATACCAGAATATAATACCGAAGCCGAATATGTAAATATATACAATATAATTGGTAATATGTTGGGTATAGCAATAGTGAATGTAGATATAGGGGTTCCAGAGCAATTTTCATCATATATATTGTCGAGATTTATAAATCCCCAAAAAGATATTAATTACAAAGATATATTATATTTTTATTTAAGAGATTTTAATAATTCTAGCACTTACATGAATATGATGAATGAACTGCAAAAAAACAGAATAGAATTATGTGATTTTTATTTCAATGATTATTATGTTATTTCGAGACCTTCTCAAAGCGCTCCATCAGGAATTCTTTTGACTAAAGAAAACTACATCAAGTATATTTTGCAATTTGCAAATCACGCGGTAACTAAGAACTTTTTATTCAACGACGTAGAGGGCTCTAAAAAAAGTATGAAAAAGAGATATGCTGCTTTATTTGCAGGTTTCAATGATGATTTAAAAACATTTTTTAAAAAGAATAATATCACAATTGATGTTCTAGATAAATTGATTACAACTGAGAAGTTAGATGAACAAATTTTATTAGAATTTGCGGATAAACTTAAGATATCCGTTATTAAATATGTTGATGATAACATATATGCACCCCGTAATAACATTCAATTAACTGAAAGAGAAAAGGAGGCATTAAAAATTGAAATAAGAACATATATGACCAATATTATTACACAAAAGAGAAGGGGTGAAAATACTGAACAGCATTATTATTTTATCAAAAGACTACTGCAGTTTATGTCTGGGTTTAGTTTTTATAATAGACACGCAGAAGTAGATGATAATGGGTATAAATTCTTCTATATGTATGGCGCAAATACAGGTAGATTTCCTTCAACGCATACTTGCTTTTACCAATTAGATTTTTACGGATTTCCAGATAATAAGATTACGCCGAATGAAAGGGAGGATTATTTATATGAAAAATTAGTCGAGGCTATTTCAAATTCAAAAGGTATGGATATAGCATAAATATATATAAAAATATATAATATATATATATATTAAGTAATAGTAAAACTAATAGTAAATAAAGAATATGCAAATCTTTGTTAAAACTTTGACTGGGAAAACAATTACGCTTGAAGTTGAAAGTTCGGATACTATTGATATGATTAAATCTAAAATTCAGGATAAAGAAGGTATTCCACCAGATCAACAGCGCCTAATTTTTGCAGGCAAACAATTAGAAGATGGGCGAACACTAGCGGACTACAATATACAGAAAGAAAGCACTCTTCATCTTGTATTGCGACTTCGCGGAGGAGAATAATAAAAAATGATTATATATTATATAATATATATAAATAGAATATAATACAACAATGGAAGGAGCATATTACTTTAGTCAAGGAAGATTGATTAGTGCAAATACTATTGAGCGTCCCTATCCGTATAGTAAATACGTAGATAAGGATACAGATAAGGATAAGAATGCTGATAAGGATAAGAATGATTGGACAAAAATATTCAATAGATACAAATTTCAAATATTTAGCCCAAGTATTTTGCGATATAAATGAGTATCTCGGATACTGAGTTATTGCAAGTATCTCTCATATAAGAAATCTAATAATACATAAATATCATAGGTTTTATCAGACAATAGCCCGTATTCACTAAGTAAATCATAGGCTTTATTTTCGTGTTCTGCGTGCTCCTCGTTAAAATGCGCATAGCCTTCATCTGCCGTATAGATGGCGTATAAATAACTTAATACATATTTTTCATCTGCCGCCTTCTTTATTTTTTTATTGAAGTATTTTATAATATTATAGCAGGTTTTTTGAAATAGTTTAGTGTTATCGACTTTTATTTTACAATTTCCCACACCTCCTATAAATTCATAATATTTCTGAGCATTACTATCGATATCATTGTTATGGCAAAACATACTAATAATTTTTAATATATTTAACTGAATAAACCCCCTATTATACAGGTTCCATATAGTAGCATATTCTTCTTCATCATAATCATATATATTATTATATGCGTTGTTGTGAATATCTATGTCGATATTATGGTTATCTTCTAACATTGTCTCATCATACCTTGCAAAATGTTTAATAATCCACATCGTTTCATTCAAGGTTAATTTTGATGAGTAAATATTAACATCAAATTTATAATTATATATCTCCGTATTATTTGAATAATTGTTTTCTCTTGAGAAAATTTCATCTCTATCTAGATTTAATACTAGCGGTTCTTTGATATCTGCGGTAATACCATTAAAATTTTCTAATAATATATCCGTCTCAAAGTTTTCCCAATATAAGTTGTTAATAGTTTCACCATATACACCTTCAAAAATATAAATATAGTTATATTGTTGATATCCAAAGTAATACAAGAAGTTCGAAAGTTTCCTATCATCCATAAAGATAGCTATGCTATTCTTGATAAAGTTATTCTCTAATGCACTATATATTACCTTTATGTATTCGTCGCATATAATATTATTTATTTTTATCACAATATCTTCTGGAAAGCAGCAACATTTTGGGTCTAATAGGTGTGGCTTGTTGCTAAGCAAATTACTTAAAGTATTTGAAGCCATTTTTGAATATCTTCAAGAAAAATAAATAATATCATTTTTTATACATAAGTAGCATTATTGTCAAATTTTGTATTTGGGAAATTATCGTAAAAGCCTTCTTTATCAAGGAAATCCACCTTCTTAAAGGTGCAATTCAGATTTTTCTGCTCATTGATTTTTACACAGCAGAGATTGATATTTCTTAGCAATTCCTTCATATCATCGTCGAGGTCTTTCATTGTGGTATTTAATTAATATATACTTATTATGTAATATATACTTATATGCTTACGCTTTGGTATAAATTTGTAATAATTTATGATTAAAATAATAAAAATTGATAGCCTTATATAGATTTTTTAATTAAGTAAAATAAGTAATAAACAATGACCTTTAATAACGCCAACAAGATTAGCTACCGCGCTTTCAACTCATATACTAGCAAATGTGAGGATTTTGAGGATGTTAATAAAATTCCACGCAAATTAAAGAGGGGAGATAATAATGCTGTAAATTATAAAAAGAATGCACTCAAACGCAAGGATAGCCGTCTTGCCTACAAGAATAGGAGGAATATCAACAAGGATTGGAAGGATTTTAATACAAAGGTCTAAGGTAATCAAGTAAGTAAGGTAAGTAAGTAAAGTAAGTAAAGTAAGTTAAGTAAGTAAGGTAAGTAAAGTAAGTAAGGTAAGTAAGGTAAGTAAGTTAAGTAAGTTAAGTAAGTAAAATAAGTAAGGTAAGTAAGGTAAGTAAAGAAAGTATATATAATATATATATTTTTTATATTTTATGAACATATATGAACATATTTTATATTATAATATATTATGAATGAATAAATGAATTATCTTAATATAATCCCATATGATATTTATACGCAAATTTATAAATATGTATATGATGGTTGTATGCTAGAACTTATACGTAATGATATAACTAAACGGAATAATAAATACAAGAATATGTTTGTAAAAGACATACTAAATTATGAAAATAGGATATATTATACATCTCTTGACATATTCGGTATGGTATCTTTGGGTATTATTACAGATAATAATAATACCGATCAGTATTACAACAATAATACAGAGGAACTGGAAGAATTATATTATTTATCAGACATAAATATAAATAACTTTTTAGAGCACCATTACAATATTCTAACTACCGAACTTCCAGAAGACTTCAAAAATGCCACTTGTATTAAATTGAAATTATCTAATATCTCTATATTGCTAGGATTTGATACAGAAGACATATACATACCATTATACTATATCTTAGAGAACGACTTGAGAACGTGGCTAGAACTTATTTATTATACGAATAAACTTCTAAATGAATATTTATTACTAAATAATATAGTAATAAATGTGGATTTTTTTACTTTATATAGATTTGATACTATTATAGAAAATGGGTTTGTAGTTATTGTGCCGTCATTTGAGGAGTATATAATTTAATATCATATACATATCATATACATATCATATACATATCATATACATATCATATACATATCATATACATATCATATACATATCATATAAATATCATATACATATTTATTATATAAAAATTATTATATAACATATCAATATAATAATGTATAATAATTTATACTACATATTTACAAAGGAATACTATGATGATTATAGTAATAGCACACTATACTTGAAAGACAAATGCAATAAAATGAAAATATTGTATGAAAGCAAGGACAAGGAACTTAAATATGTTAAGAAAAAGTATGATTTATTAGTTAAGCGATATAATGATATTGAATGGAAATACCAAGAGTTATTATTGAGTAGCCATTATAGTAGAGAGAGTTATAATAAATTAGAGAGAAAATATAATAACTTACTAAAAAATAATATACACGCAGATACTACAAACCTTTATGATATTCAAAGTATAAATGAAGAATACGAGCACATATAAAACGGATAAAAACATATAAAACATATAGACGTAATTATAACATAAATTAAATTGGATTAAATGAAATTAGATTGTATATTAACTGCAGTGAATGAGAACCCATTATATATAGAGTTTATCCCTATTTTTGTTAAAACGTGGAATAAACTTTATCCTGATATTGATGTTAAAATTATTTTAGTAGCAAAAGCAATACCTGAAGAATATATGCAATACAAGGACAATATAATTTTGTTTGAGCCTGTCGAGAATGTATTAACTAGTTTTACATCACAATTCATTCGCTTGATGTATCCTTGTTTACTGAATTATGAAAACGCTGTTATGATTACAGATATGGATATGCTACCAATGAATAACACTTATTATACCGAGTATATTAAAGAATATGATAATAGTAAATTCATATATTACCGCGACGACCATTGCTTTGTTTATAAACAATTGGCGATGTGCTATAACGCGGCAACGCCTAAAATATGGCGGGACATTTTTGACATACATTCTACGGATGATATCAGAGATTTGCTTATAAATATTTCGCGTAATAACGTAATCGAAGAAGGGCACGGGAAAACAGGGTGGTCTATTGACCAAATCTTTTTATATGCACGGGTAATGGATTGGCATCGTAAAACAAATAATTTAATTTGCTTGAAAGACCGCGATACAAAATTCAATAGATTGGACAGAGAAACCTTTGTGATGACTAGTAGATTGAAGATGCTTATAGAGACAGGGATATATACTGATTACCATTGCTACAGACCAATGAGTAATTATTCGGATATAAATAATGCTATTTATAATATATTGCCCACAACGCAACCACACAACCTATAACATAAGCATAGATACATATATAAGATTATGAATTATGAATAAACTATATAATTACAAATATGTCTTTGGCAAACTATAAAAGCAGGTGTATTGAAAAATATAAAATTGCAAATCCAGACAAAGATATACCTACAAATATGGGGTGTAAATGGGATGCCGCAGAAGAGCGAGCGTTATTAGATAAAATAAGAGATGATTTAGATATTGAAGATATCGCCAAGAAACATTGTAGAACACAAGGTGCAATCAAAGCGAGGCTCGAAGTAATCGCTATAAGGATGTATAATGAAAATATGTTCGATATGGAGTATATAGAAGAAACAACAAAGTTAAATGCAAAAACTATTAAGGAAGCCATTGAAAAGAATAAGGCGAAGTATGAAACAAGGTATGATGCGAAGTATGAGGTGCGTTGTAGCGACGTAGAACTCTCTATCATAAAAAAAGACCTACAAAAATGTCGCGATGAAATCAAGGGATTGACTGCGAGTGTCGAAAATATGATTGAAATGGAAAGGCGAAACAAGAGAGATGACATTGAAGAACTTAAGAAGCAAATACAGAATATGTTAGATATAAATAATATCAAGAATGATATCATCGAATTGAAAAACGCCGTTAATGAGAAACAAAGGTCGTAGAAACAAGGTTTGCTTCGTTTGCTTCATTCGTTTCTGCTTGCATCGCTGTCCTATTTTTTATATACCAACCTGTTACAAAATAGATTGCTATCACATCTGTAGTTAGTTCAAGTAAAAACATATCAACCTGCGCAAGGAGCATATTGATATAAATAAGCCAATCAAACCACGAATAGATAGTGTTAATTATAGATACTTCATATTGCTTTGGTATATCTTTAATATCATTGTTTGGTGAGTTAATATTTTGCACATTTAGTGTTATATAAGGGGCTATAATATTATGGTCGAGATTTCTTATTATCGTATTGATGATAGCATATAATACAACTAAACAATATTTCTCAGCAGTATCTATAACAATACCGAGAATAACCAATTCGGGATGAGGACCGAAACGATAGAACGTAGTATCTCCAGTAAATTGCTTAGTATTCGCGAAGATATAACTCATTAATATTGTTAAGATTATTATCATCCACGCAGCTATAATTCGCGATACTAGTAATGCATTCATACATATGAATGTAATATTGTAATATTCTAATATTCTAATATTGTATTACAATAATTGATATGATAATATCAGTTTTTATAGATTTTACATAAGACAATAAATAATTATAGAAGTAAGTTATTTGGTAATTAGCAATGTTTATAAAGAATTATTTATATGAATTGCCCGAAGACTTACAAATTGCAATATATAAGAAGGTGTTCGTGAATTGTATTGCAGTTATAAGGAATAATAAAGGTATTAAATATTTGCATAGATTATATAAAGCAGTGAATAATCCTAATAATACTTGTATTTATTCTATTAAACCGACTGGGATGTTTTCTGATTATTATTCTGATTATTATTACAATTACAAATATAAACGCGTTGCAACGTTAGAAAACTTTACTAATAAATTGGCAAAAGAGATGATATATTTAGACCGCACACATTTACTAGAGAATACTCCGCAATCGCAAAGCAATACAATCAGTTATTTTATATATCCTCTTTTAATCGCCAACAAACATCTGAGAAAATACTTAACAATCCGCTTTAACTTAATAAAATTTTATAACAAGGAACTAATCACTATTATGAAAGTTGTAGGAGACCGAGTTGATATTATCTTTACGCATAATTTTAAGTGCAATGCCGATATCTATTATAATATTATGGTAGGCTATAATGTATTATATAATTCCTTAAGTAATATTATATATAGCGAAGAGAATGTCGAGATGTTTCATAAGTTCATTGAGTTATTCAAATGGGTCGAAGCGAATAATGTATTAGAAGGCTATAATATATATGATAATAAAATAATACCTATATTTGACGTAAAAAATGATTTATAGAGATAGGTCTAGATATATAGATATATATATAGATATATAGATAGATAGATATCTATTTTATAGTTCAAAAATGACTGAAGGATATATTTATTGCGTATCTAATGCATCGATGCCCTCAATATTCAATATCGGAATGTCTTGGATGCCTCTCGATAAAAGATTAGATGATATGAATAATTCTAACAATGCAATATTATTATGGTATCCTCCAACTCCATATAAATGCAAAATTGCCAAGAAGGTTCTTGACCCTCTCCATAAAACTGCTACAATCTATAAACTTCTCGAGCAATATAGAATTAATCCTGTCCGTGAATTCTTTCGTGGTTCTATTAAAGATGTTAAGGTATTATTTGACCTAATGGATGGTGAATATTGCATTGAATATGATGGTAATGGTTGTGATGAAGATGATAATGATGACTTAGAAGACCCTACTAATAATTTTATTGATAAAAAGAAGGCATACCTTCAGCGACTTAATGAAGGGTTTGAGCAAAGAAAAGCAGAGATTAAGATAGCCGAAGAGAGAATACTAGATTGTATTTTCAAAAAAAGCGATGCGCTAGAAAATGACTTAAAAAAATTAGAAGTTAGAATTGCAAATAAAAAAACAGAACTCTCCGAAATTAATGATTTAGTCGAGGAAAGGAAGATTGCACTTGCTAATCTTACAAATGATATACACGCATATTGTGATACCAGATAATAACGGAGTATTAAAGAATTAGCATATTCGTATATTACTCTATATATGAGGTAATAATCAAAGTAATAACAAATAAAGTAAATGCATAGAGAGAATGCAATATGTATGTATATATTTTATCTATATCTTTTATATCGCTAATCATTAGGGCAATATGCGTCGGTGGTTTATTGTAATAACCATCGACCCTCTTTATATCTTCTATGATACAATCTAACTTATTACTAAATTTATTGTGTTGGCGTTCGCGATGTCTCAAGTCCATAAATAATTTATTTGTCCTATGTTCATATCTATTAATAATGTTATCTATTTTCTTATCATATTTAAGAGAAATATTATAGTTATTATTATATAAATTTGTAATATCTTCTTCGATATTTGTGATATATGCATGGAAATCTCTTGTATTATATATTTTAGTTCTCGAGTTTATAGAAGACATCGAGGTCATTGAATTCATCGACGTTAGCGAATTTGTAGAAGAGAGCCTCATTATTTTTTATCCTTTAATATATAATTAAATACATATCATTTTTTCCATATTATATTCAGTTATGATATCTTTATTTATTTTAGTTATTATTTTTTTTTCTGGATAATGATTATAGTAATGTTTATTGTTTGTAAAAATTAGTTGCCATAAATTATATACGTAATTGCATCTGCATATAAATTCCAGACCTGATATATTAGGGCTCAAATCTTTGCTTAGATACCTGAGTTCCACTTCCATATCTAAGCCATATATATCTTTGTTTTTTTCATACAAATCACAAATGCTCTTTGAATTTTTTATATTTGCTAAAAATGTCTTGTATAATTCGGGAATAACTAGGTTGGGCATTTTGCCACTATAAAATGTATGTAGAGTTTTACTTCCGTCTCTTGAAAAATGTTCAGCATAATATTTGATAATAAAAGATAAATCCACAAATGTTTCAAAGTCTATGCTATATATACCCGTAGTTATATTCGGTGTTATACTAGGTATTATATCGCGTATGCTAATAATATCTAAAAAGGCATCATCGTATTCGCGCGGAGATAATAATATATGCTTATCTAATATGCTAGTATAATCATATATCATATCTTTGCATATATAATTATAAATGTTTGATTTATACGTATAGGAATACTTTATTTTATTGCGGTAATAATTATTGATTGTAAAAGCCTCTTTAATTCTTTTGGTAATTATTTTGTAAAATATTAAGTAGGTTTCATTGCTTGTATAGATATTCGTAAAAACTTCTTGGCATTTGCTATCTTTAACTGCAGATACAAGATTGTTGATATTAGTCTCCGATGTCTCTGCAGTATCCTTAGTATCCTTAGTATTGCTATGTGATACTGAAGAGTAATACACATCGCTTCTAATATTATTGTAAAATCTCAAATATATGTATTTTTTATAATTGAATGACATTATAAACTCGTTAAAGTTAAAAAGTATTAGTTCGTAATAGTTTCCACCTGCTGAGTTATATGCTTCAATATCTTCACATAAACTTTGAAAGTTCAAAGCAATTGCATATTCATAGCTTGCGATATAAGCATTGTAATCTTCAAATACCTCATTTTTACTTTGGATATCCTTTTGTTTGTCTAGATACTCAGTGATAACCTTTGCTTTCAGAGCATCCGTTAAGATGGTATTATAATATACTGAAGACATAGATAGAATATATATTTATACAAATGATTGAATATTTATATGATAAAAACTGATATAATCTTTATATTATAAAGAGATAACAAAGATGAAATCACTTATCATAGTTGAGAGTTTTACAAAAACGAAAACAATTAAAAAATACTTAGGAGATATGGATGTCGCAGTTGCTTTTTCTGGCGGGCATATCTACAATTTGCCAAAAGATACATTGGGATTTGATACAGATACTTGGGAGGTTCAATATGTTCCTACAAATCCTAGTATAATTAAGAATATCAAAGAGTTGGCTAAAAATGCTGATATTATATATTTAGCAGCCGACCCAGACTTAGAAGGCGAAGCAATAGCAAATAGTCTTAAAAGATGTCTAGGTAATATTATCAAAGGCAAGGTATGCCATCGCATAACATTTAACGAGATTACAAAAAATGCAGTTATAAATGCTATAGAAAACCCGCGAACCATCGATATGGACAAAGTGAATGCACAAGAAACACGTCGGATAGTTGATAGATTGATAGGATACAAGGTATCGCCATTGCTATGGAACCAGTTTAACAAGAATTATCTTAGCGCTGGAAGAGTTCAAATAGCAGGGCTGATTATCTGCATTAACCAAAGAACCCGCATTATCAACAAAGAAATTATTCCATACTGGACTATAGAAGGTAAATTTAATATTGATAAGGATAAAGATAAGGATAAAGATGATAAAGATGATAAAGATGATAAAGACCTAGTAATATCTGCGGTATTAAATGTATATGCTGAGGATAATAATAAGTTAATAGAATATAAAATAAGGGATGTCGACAAAGTCAAAGATATCCTTAATAATTTAAGTATTAATACAAAATATAAAATAAGTTATGAAGAAAAATTAAGGAATGTTAGCCCGTCGCCTCCATATACTACCACGACACTTCAACAAGATGCCTATAATAAATGCAGGTTCAATTCAAAAACTACTATGAAATTGGCACAAGATTTGTATGAACACGGGCATATTACTTATATGCGCACTGATTCAACAAGTATAGCAGAAGATGCCAAGAAAATGATTTTAGCATACATTAAAGAAACCTATGACACGTCATTTGCCAAATATGCCAAATATAGGACTTACAAAACTAAAATCGCAAATGCACAAGAAGCCCACGAAGCGGTTCGCATAACAAACCCAAAATCAAAAACCATCTCATTTGAAGGGATTACAAAAAATCACGAAAAGTTATATGAGTTAATATGGAATAGAACAATGGCTTCTCTAATGTCCGACGCAGTATATGTTGATATATACGTTTCATTTACGTCTGTCATAAAGACTGGCTTTACGTCTGAATATATATTTTGCGCAACTAAGTCGTTCCTAAAAGAACTAGGTTTTCATATATTATACGATGCAAAACTAGAAAACACTGAGGACTTCCTAAATATTATTAAAGACGCTAAATTATTATCAACTTGCAAAGAATATTCTTCGCAAGGAACGATAGATAATATCCCATCTTTATACAATGAAGTTCAGTTAATTAAAGAATTAGAGAAAGAAGGTATAGGGAGACCATCAACATATTCCTCTATAATTGATAAGTTATTAGAGAAGAAATATGTAGAAATCGGAACAAACCCACAACAGGAATATGAGATTGAATGTTTTAAGAAGAAGAAGGACATTGTTATATCTACTAAGAAAATTAATCTTGGAGGAAAACAAAAGGATCTTTTAGTTCCTACTGAGTTAGGTTTAGATGTCATTAAATATATATATGAAACGTGTCCTTACTTATGTGATTTGAAATTCACTTCGAAGATGGAAGACGAATTAGATAAAATTATAAATGCGACTATTACAAAAGATGTTATTTTAAATGAACTATATAATAAAATAAAGGGGTCAATAGATACTGCTACCGCTGCTACCGCATCAACAAACTTTAGTAATACTAATAGAGTTGCTAATAATAAAGAAAAGAAAACAGGTGTGCTAACAACTCGGTATGGTGTTTGCTATTACAATAAGGATTTAGATAAATACACTAATATTGAACCATATCTAAAATGGAAAAAAATAACAATGGATGAACTAACTGCAAAGGATATTGAGTTCATTAGTTCTCTCCCTAAGCCAGTCGAGCATCAAGGTAAAAAATATAACTTATTATTAGGTAAATTTGGCATTTATCTAAAAGATAATAAAAATAATAATCACAAACTAGATAAAACATTGTGGAGCAAGTATTGTTAGTCGTATGGAGACAATCCCTTCTTGCCATATTTATACCAAGATAACACAAATTTATCTGAAAAATTAGGATGCATAGTATCATTATGATAATCAATGTCTATACAATTGTCTATCATCGCATTGCATTTTTTACATTGCCATTTCATATCCATATTACTATCCATATTACCTTCTATATATATTTAATATGTAGTAAAATATTTATATATTATCTTAATCATTTTTTAGATTTTAGATTTTTATTAAGTTTATTAAGTTCAAACGCGATATTAGACAATGAGGTAGCAATAGAAACCCCATATTCATCTGCGAAGAAATTATTAAATACATTATATAAATCTTCAGATGTAAATCCTTCTTCTAGTTCCATTTCGTGTTCTTCATCGTCGTTGTCATCTTCGTCATCTTCATCATCTTCGTCATCTTCGTCGTCATCATCGTCATCTTCGTCATCTTCGTCATCTTCGTCGTCTTCGTCGTCTTCGTCATCTTCGTCGTCATCATCGTCATCTTCGTCATCTTCGTCGTTTTCAGCGACTTCCTTGATATTCTTAATAACTCCTGTATCTTCGTCGTCATCATCATCGTCGGTTTTAGTAGTATCGATGTCCTTGTTAGTAATTTTCTCATTATCATCACAATCATTGATATATACATTATCTTCTTCTTTGATTGTGCATCTAGTGGACGACTTCTTGCTTTTCTTAAGTTTAGTCCTTTGTGCGCTTTGCATACTTTGCATACTATTCAAAAATGACATTATATCAATATTATTAAAATTATCTTTATTCATATTCATACGCTTTATTACTATCTTATATATTATAATTATTATTATTTCTTATATATATTTTTTTATATAAATTATATATTAAGAGATTAGATAATGATTAATTATTTATTATATTTTCTAGGTATTTTAATTGGTATATTTATAATATTGATGATAATATCTGATAACGGAGATATAAGGGCATTATTTAAAAACACAAAGGAATACTTCGGGAATGATAACAAGTTTGAAAGCACAGATATAGTAAAGGTTGCAAAAGAAGTTGAAGAAATTAAAGACAATAGTAAAATATATGAATTAACGGATATAGTAAAAGTCCCTGTTGTTCCTATCCATTTAAAGGGGGCTTTTGCAGGTAATATTAATGACGAGGACAGAGAAGTCATATTATCTAACAAAGACCTCATAGATAACTTTAATTTCGTTAAATTACTTAAAAAAAAGGAGATGCGCGTATTGATTTCATCGTATAACAATGAGAATATTAGTAATCTCGACTGGATAACTGACAACAAGGATTACAATAATAATATTAGGCTGAAATTAAGCAGCAATGATATCACAAAGGAACTAAACAATCTTAACCCCAACGTTAATGGATACAATATTCAGAATGTTAGCATAGAAGGACCCGCGAATAGTATATTGTATAATAATGAGAAGACAATCAATAAATTTTCAATATTATTTATGTTTATGCACAAAAAATTCACTAGTATGAATAACAATTTATTTATTATTTATGGCATCGATAATAGAAACATAGTAATTAACATCAAGGACAATGAATATAACAACAACAACTATTATAACGTCAATAATTACGATACGGACAATAATGACTTAGATGGCGTAGTATATGATAAGAACAACATCAATAAAAGCATTAATTTACTTAACAATTATCATTATTATGAAAATTATGATGTATTGTCTAACAAAGCGAAGGAGCAAAAATCCTACAAGTTATCATATTTCGAGAAGTTATATACGATTGAAATAATAATAGACGATAGCGTATATAATATTAATGATATTAATATGGAAACATTGAAGCGCGACATAACATTCTTAGGTCTTATAATGAATAACGACGATGTCGTATTACATTTGAATAATACGAAATATGAATTCAAAAGAAATAATGCAAATGAAATTAAAATTGCGAAGACCCCTTTTGTAATTAACAAGAATAAAAGCTGTGAAATAGTTCTATATAGTTTTGCCTACTTTACTGAAGCCATAAGCGATAAGGATATGAAAACATTCAAACTATATAATAAATATAAATTATATGGCGTTAATAATAAAATAGATGATGTTAAAGTTAATGAGAATAACACCGAGAACATATAAAACTAATTTACATTTATATTTCATAATAAGATATAACATATAAAATATAAGATGATAAAAGGGGCAATATTTATTTTAACACAAAACACGATAGAAAGGAAGGTATATTTAAAGACTAGCTTGTATTTTCTCTTTAAAAATTTTAATGCCAAATATAAATATCCTGTTATTATACTGCACGAGGGGGATTATACTGAGGAAGCGAAGAAAGAGATTATCGCGGGGATACGTAGCGAATGCCGTAATTTGCTAACATTCAAGCAAATAGACGAGGAAGATTTTCGCATCCCGTCGCATATAGATATTGATAAAATGAATAGTATTATTGACCTTCGCGTAGTTCCCTATTGGCGTAATCAGAAATATCGTTCTATGTGCTATTTTTGGATGAAAAACTTTAGTAAATATACGAAGGATTATAATTATGTTATGAGACTAGACGATGATAGTATTATTGAAGAGCCTATTAAATACGATTTATTCGAAATGATGAGCGACAAAGATTATATATATATATCAAATATAATACATCTCGATTGCAGTCTTTGCAATTATGGGATGAAGGACTTTTTCTTGAAACACTATGCTAGCAAAAAAGATAAAATTAATGAATTATTTATGGATCATACACTGAATAACAATAACGAGTATTTTAACAAATTTAAGAGCCTACATAAGGCATTGAATAACGAAGACTATGAGGGTGCATCCATAGAACTTAATATGCCCTTTATGTATTATAATAATTTCAATATAATTAATGTGGATGTTTGGAATAAACCTGAAATTCAAGATATAGTAAATAAAATAGATGAACAGGGGTATATATTCTATTGTAGATGGGGTGATGCGCCTTTGCAGACGATTATCTTGTCTTTATATGATAATACTAGGATTACAAAGGTAAATTTCAAATATAGCAAGAGATTACAACGCGAAGCCTTCAAAGACGATGAAGGTAAATTACATTCTTTTATGCCCAGTGATTATGATAATAATAGCTGTGTGATAAAGAATACTAAAAAATAATAGATGTAGTAATACGTTGCTTTTGGATGTTAGTCAATCGATGCAATATTTTTATAAGTATCCGCGTCGAATACTGCATCATCATTAGTGTTATTGACTACATCTGTTTCATAGAAATAATAGAAGGATGTTAGTTGTTTTAGCATTGGGTTTGGTATATAATTATATAATTTAAATTATTTTTATATGTATTTCAAGTATAAAATTGATATATGATATATATAAAATTATATTCCATATAATATATATACAATATACAATATATACAATACATACAATATGGAATATAACATAACTGCTATTAATAATGACCCTATGGGGTTCATTAAAAAGAATAAAAAGAAAGATATAATAGGTTTGCTTAAGAAAGCCGACGACGCTTTCTTTAATAATGATGCTGATTTAATCAAAGATGATATATACGATATTATAAAGGATTATGTTAAAGAAAAATACCCAAAGGACGAATATTTTAAACGCATAGGGGCTGATGTTAAAAACAAGGTTCTCCTTCCATATTATATGGGGTCTCAGAATAAGATTAAAGATAGCGAAGCAGAACTAACGAAATACAAGGCAAAATATGGAGGCTCTTATATAGTAAGCGATAAATTAGACGGCGTAAGTTGCCTTATTGTATATGCGAATGATACAATCAAAATATATACTCGCGGGAACGGCACGGAAGGGCAAGATATTACGCATTTATTAGAATATATAGATAGTATCCCCAAACTGAAAGGCGTAGATATTGCGGTTCGTGGCGAATTGATTATATCAAAAAGTAATTGGGATATATTAGGTGTTATGGGGAAACAAGGAGCAAACCCGCGCAATACCTTGTCTGGTGCTATAAATAGCGATATTTTAAACAAGGACATATTATCAAAGGTGGATTTTGTGGCATATTCATTAATCAATCCTAAGATGAATAATGGGTTTCCTATGTTGCAGGAGAAAAACTTCAAAGTAGTTAATAATAAAATAGTAGATACTTTCGACTTAACCACTCTATCAAATATACTACAAGAACGACGCGCTATTGGCGAATACGTGATTGATGGCATTGTTATATGCGACATTAGCAAATATTACGAAATCGTCAAATATAAAAATCCCGAGCATTCCTTTGCTTTCAAATCTATACATACATTGGAACAAGCTGAGGTAATCGTGACAAAGGTAGAATGGAACGTATCAAAGGATATGTATATGAAGCCTATAGTTATGTTCAGTGAGATTGAATTAGACAATGTAAAGATTAAACAGGCTACTGGTTTTAACGGCGCATACATTGAAAAGAATGTTATCGGACCAGGTTCGCGAATTATTATTATTCGGTCTGGTAATGTAATCCCGCATATACAAAGTGTTATTACGCCTTCGGCAAATGGCGCTCCAAGTATGCCTGTTGTTGATTATAAATGGAATGATACGCACGTAGATATTATGATGGTTAATAAATCAGGAGATAAGAACCGCGATTATGATATTAAGAACCTCATATATTTTATGAAAACTGCCAGTATTGAGAATATGGGACCCGGCAATATATCTAAAATATACGATGCTGGATTTGATGATATCAAAAAGATTGTGAATATAACTAAGGCTGACTTATTAAAAATTAATGGGTTTAAAGAGAAGACTGCGGAGAATATTATTAATGCCGTCGCGGTAATAAAAGAGATTGATTGCCTTATCTTAATGGATGCTTCGAATATTATGGGGAGAGGCTTCAGTTATAAAAAGATTAAATTAATTACTGATGCATACCCGTCAATACTACTTCACGATAAAAAAAGTAGAGCAGCGACATCTAAGATAAATGCTGATGATTTAATGAAGGTTGGAGGTATCGCTGAGACATCCGCTAATTTGTTTCTAAATAATCTGCCAAAGTTTTATGAGTTCTATGATAATTTAGGAATTAAATGCAAGGGGGCTACTAAGATATCTGCTGCTGCCGCAGTGATAAATCCAAATATATCTGGCAAATCCTTTGTATTTACGGGTTTTAGAGACAAAGACCTTGAGGCATATATTATTCGAATGGGTGGTTTTATTAAAACGACTATAAGCAAAAATACGGATTACCTAGTTGTCGCCGACTTAAATGAAAATAGCACGAAGGTAGATAAGGCAAAAAGCATAGGTGTCCCTATAATACTTAGGGATAACGCTATATTTACTATATAAATACTATAAATAGTATTTATAGTATAAGGTATATAAAGTATAAAGAGTATAATATACTATGCCACCACAGCAGCTATCACAATCATTGCAATTATCTTCTTACGATTACTATATAAGGGAATTAAAAATAGAATTACAAAATAGAGGGATTAACTTTAACAATATTCTGAGATTGATAAATAACCAAGATTTTGAAGGAATTAGTGCGATAGTAAATGATGATGATATAATAAATTATTTAATAGACAGGATTGTATACGAACGTGATATAGTAGGGCGTGTTGTGTCTAATATATTGAGAACACTAGAATTGCTAAATGATGTATTAATTATTTTTGATTTGGAACCACAAACATCGCTTAATAAAGCGCGGAAATTATTGAAAAAGAAGGTGTTTATAAATATATTTGATTTAGCGGCGGGAAGATATGATAGAAGGAGGAGAACTATACGAGGGTTGAAGAGATATTTAAGAAATAACCCTCACAAACGTTATCCGCGTCAGTTGGCAAAAGAAAATAAGGTATTAGAATGTTTTTTATGCAAGATGGGGATATGATATTATTAGTTATTCAATAGAAAGATATAAATATAAAAAATGATTATATAAACTTTATAATTTTCTTATAACTATAATAAAATGGAGTTCTGTGAAATATGCGATAATATGTTATATGTCAAGTCTAACGACAAAAATATGCTTGTGAAATATTGTAAGCATTGTGAGTTTGAAAAGGTAGAAACGAACAACAAAGCCGCTATTAAAATCTCGAAGACTATTTATAGCGAAGATGATTTGCTGTATAACCAGCACGTCAATAAATATCTGCGGTTTGACCCTACATTGCGCCGCATTAATGACCCGCATATATCTTGTAGTGATGAGAAATGTATAGAAAAGGACGCTAATAAGCAAATCATATATATTAAGTATGATTCTAAGAATATGAAGTATCTATATGTATGCGAGAATTGCGGAAAAACGTGGAAACAGGTTAATCCAAATTAAAAGATTACTATATTATATCCATTATATCATATGATATAAAAATAAAAAATGATAGTAATAGAATAGATATTGAAGGAGTAATATACCAACCAACAAATGTCTCTTGTATATAAAACTGCGAATATAGAGGATGTTAGTAAAATCAATGATTTACTAAATAAAGGGGATAAAATATCAAAACCCATAATGACTATCTATGAGTTTGATAAGATTATGGGGATGCGAACACAACAACTTGCGTCTGGCGCAATCCCCTTTGTAAATATTGAAGGAGGAAAACTAGTGATTAGTAGTAATATGGAACTTCGCGATGTAGCACTCAGAGAACTTGAAGAGGGGCGACTGCCGTATATAGTTGAAAGAGTGCTGTCGAATAAAAAGAAAGAATATTATCGCATTTCCGACCTAAATCTAGTTGCTATTCGCGACAGGATGCGTAAATAATCTATGGATGCGTATATTAACGTATATTAACATAATTTTAATTATTTTTTATTTATAATGTTATAATATTATAGAATTAACTAATGAATGCATTTAAACCTCAAGGTATTGAATATATTTGCGGGAAGAATAGAAATATCTATTTTAAAATAAATAAAAATAATACTGCTCTCGGTAAAACTAGGTATATTAAATATAAGAGAGAGTTTATTAAATTATCAACCTTTATCAAAGAGCATTACAATAAGAAAACTAAAAAACACATCAATTATGAGAAGAAACCTAACGTAACTATAATTAACAACATTAACGATATAAAGGACAAGAAAATCAGAGCCCTTTTTAAGAGAACATTTAAAAAGAATGCTAAAATTTATATCTATACGTCTAAAAAATTAAAGAGAGGTGGTGCTGCTTTTAATATTGATGTCCGTAGAGATAATGATGTTGTTGTCAGGAGAGAGCCTTATGATCAAGAATATAATGCATCTTTAGCATCTTTAGCATCACGATCACGTAAAAATTCAGACCCATATCCATATAAATTAAAAGTTCATTATGATGCAAAAGTTGATGATATTATATCTAAAATAACCGAATTATCTCAATCTCAAACCCATTTTGAAAGAATAAATAATTTAGAATATAAAGTTAGATTTAAAATGGATGGAATAGATGTAGAATATTATATTAGACCTCATATTGATTTTAGAGACCCATATAAAAGATTTATTATAAATTTTTATGTTTGCATAGACGTTTCAAAACCTTTAAAATGGATAAAATTACCATTACATCTCTCTCTTTTTATAAATGATATGATTGAAAAAAAAAGAAGAGAAGGAAGAATTGCAGGCAATGAAGAGTATGAAATTGCAATGTTTAATACGGGACACATACATATAACAAGTGATGACAAAATTGAAAACTTTAATATAGGAACAAACCTCGAATTGAAAACTAAAAGCGGTGCAGCATCTTCTCGCGGTAGAACACATTCAAATGGCGCGGCATCTTCTGGTGCAGCATTTTCGACGCATACATATTTAATTGCAAATAGTTTAAAAAAGGTAGCATATATAATGGAAGATCATGGAAAAAAAATTTTCGAGGATTGGTATTATGATAATACCACTGAAACAGAAACAAAAGATAAAAAATTTACATTATTTGCACCTATAAATAATAAATGGGGCGCAAGTCCAGATGGGCAAAATATTGAATTACGAGACAACCAAAAAAAAGAAATATTTGAGAAGTGTTTTAAAAATCTACATTATATTATTAGTAATATATTTTCTATATTAGACGAACAAAACATAGTAAATGATGGAATTAAAAGTCCGATTTCAGATCCAATATCTGTAAAAAGAACAAACACTCATATAGAATATAAGCCACAGCCGCATCCACCTAAAATTAATATCAAGTATATTCACAGAGATGTAAATAAGAGGAAAGGTTTAATTGACCTTGATGATTTAAATAAAGGTACGATTTTTAGTGGTCGGAGTTCTGTTAGAGGACATTCAGCAGACCCTAGAAGTCGTTCAGCAGACCCTAGAGATGGCAGAGGTCATCGCGTAGAACCGCCAAGAGGACGAACAGGATGGGGTGACAGAGGTCGTCCTGTAGAACCGCCAAGAGGACGAACAGGATGGGATGGACGAGATGGAAGACATCCTGTTGCTAGAACAGGATATAGGCGGCACGGGGGTACTGGTACTACCTCATTAATGCGCGCCACACAAACCAATAGAAACTCAAGATTCGCACCATATCCTAAAATAGGCTCTAATATAATATCAAATAAAGAAATAGCCAGTGCAAAAAAAGCTGCAGCGGAAAATTTAAAAAAAATTGACGCTGCCATCGCTCGGCGAAATAAGAGCGGTAGACCTGTTTTATTAACCCCTAAATTAACCTCTGGATATGATGAATATATAAATAAACAAATACAAATGGAAATAGAAAAAAAGGAAAGAGATGCATTGAGAGCATTGAGTGCATGGAAATCGCAACCACCTGTTGGGCAAACAACCGCAGATAGAGAAAGGATTTATAAAGCACAAGAAGAACATAAAAAGGCTCTTGCATTAGAAAGAGCGCAAATAAATGCACGAACTTCTGCTGAAGAAAGACATTTATATAATAAACAAAAAAGAAGTGCTTTAGCCGTAGAAACAGCATTATTAAGCGAAATAAATACAAATGATCATAACAGAGTTTTTAATAAAGGACAAACTTTAAAAGAATTACATTAAAAATCATACCCAAACAGATAACATCGCATCAGCATTGTTAATTGTTTTTATTTCTATAAGCTTATCGCATTCTAATTGCGTTGGCTCTTCCAATTTCTTATAATATACTCTCATCGCAACTGCAGGGACGTGCGTTTCTTGGTTTTTATTCTTAGCTATCCTATAATTGTCTAGGAATTCAACAACAGGCATCGGGAAATTCATCCAAACAATCGTAATATGATAAGACGCTTTTCTTGCAGCGCTTATCCATTTTAACCTATGCTCTTTGGTAGGGTTTGTTCCATCGATTACGATATTTTGCCCCTTTTCTAATCCCTTATCAAATGCTTTAAGCATCGCAGTATCAGTTTTCATATCATCTTTGTTAATGCGAAGGAAACCTGCGTCAGCCTCAAGTTTGTGCGAATAATACGACTTACCGCTTGCTGGAGACCCTACCATTATAACAAATTTCTTTGATGATTTTTTAGATGTTAGTAAAGGTGCTAGAATATCTGAGGCATTCTTTGCAGATACCCATTTAGCCAAAGGATGTTCCTTATCTTCAATCTTTGCAAACTCTTTATTTGGAACTCCCGTAAAAAACATATCCGTGTGCATAAAGGGAATACCAGTGTTTCTAGCAAAATATAAATCGGCTACCGAATCGCCTATAAATACGCTAGACGTATAGTCGACATTATTTGCATCCAATAATATGTATTTGAGCAATACTTCCCATAGCCCGAGTTGCGGCTTTCTGTAATATAAATCGCTATGACCAGAAATGAAAACAAAGGGAAGCAGTAGGTCATCATAGATTAGTGTCGCCTTTGTTTTCACGTCTTCCCCAGACATCCTCTTCTGATTTGATACAATTACAATTTCATACCCGTCAGCATACATTGCTTTTAATTTCGGAACAATCGCATCATTTTTCCACTTCCAATCATCAATTGTTTTAGGGAACACATACTTCCCCTTAGGTGTAATAAGCGTATGATCTAAATCCGCAAATATAACTTTAATACCCCCGTTCTTTATAGGACGGAACTGATTTTGAAAGGTTATAATTGTAAATCTCGTTTCGTCTCCGTCAGGTAAGTCTTTGAATAAATGCGGTTTTGGTTGTGCTGCTTGTGCTGCTTGTGCTGCCGTAGGCGATGCTTGTGCCGCTGCCGCCGCTAATACTAGTCGCCTTCCAATAACCCCGTCAATAGTAACATATCGCTTTGTAGCAGGATTATATATTTTCTTTGTAAGGTCTGGTGTTTTTTTTAATTTCATCTTTAGTTTATATAGATAAATTAAAGTAATATCATTTTTTTGCATATGAGTTATATAGTATTATAAATTATATTATGTAAATATAATGATAATTAAAAAATTATTTATTATTATTATATCATATTATATATCTACTTTTTTAGTTATAGATAAGAAACATTATGATATACATCATTATCATATAGAATACTTTAAAGAGGAACGATTTAGATGCATCAGATATATAGATATGAATAGAAATAAAAAAAGAGAAACAATGATTATCAAATATATTAATAATTATCCATATGCTAAATGCATTAAATATAAGGATGAATATATTGAATATATAATCAATAAAAATAAAATAATAATATATAACACACTAATACACATAATATTATATATACATATAATCTTTTTGTAAATTGCTGGATGTATCCTATACAAGATACTGATATCGTGAAGACTATCATCATTGAATAAGTGTTGGAGATTGCTGGATGTATCTTATACAAGATACTGATATCGTGAAGACTATCATAGAATATGATTAGGAGATTGCTGGATGTATCCTATACAAGATACTGATATCGTGAAGACTATCATAGAATATGATTAGGAGATTGCTGGATGTATCCTATACAAGATACTGATATCGTGAAGACTATCATAGAATATGATTAGGAGATTGCTGGATGTATCCTATACAAGATACTGACATCGTGAAGACTATCATAGAATATGATTAGGAGATTGCTGGATGTATCCTATACAAGATACTGATATCTTAAGGACTATCATAGAATATGATTAGGAGATTGCTGGATGTATCCTATACAAGATACTGACATCTTAAGGACTATCATAGAATATGATTAGGAGATTGCTGGATGTATCCTATACAAGATACTGATATCTTAAGGACTATCATAGAATATGATTAGGAGA